>QMCE01000102.1_pt1 | contig 48383 bp, 40 predicted proteins | sample 1821851 | NCBI WGS metagenome assembly QMCE01 (sample SAMN09453174, study PRJNA476694) | Termite gut metagenome, whole genome shotgun sequencing project. | isolation source: worker | host: Odontotermes sp. | place: South Africa:Pretoria | collected 2016-01-28 | reverse complement strand
GCTGCTGGAGATACGCATCGCCCGCGAGGAGACCAAATCGGGTTGGGCGTGGGACGAACTGACGGCGTGGCTCGACGGCGGAGAGTGGCGCTCTCTGGAGGGGGTGAGGTTCCGCGGAGTGATGGGGATCGCCACCTTTACCGACGACGAGGCGACGGTTCGCGCTGAGTTCGAGCGACTTGCCGCCATGCACGCCACCCTTCGCGAACGCTACTTCAACCCCGATGCTCAGCGCGGCAACCCGCCGTGCAATGGCCCGTGCAACCCTCCGTGCGACGCGCCCTCCGGCTCGCAATCCGGGCCCGGTTTCGACACGATTTCGATGGGAATGTCCGACGATTACCCGCTCGCCATAGCCGCCGGATCGACGATGGTACGTGTCGGCAGTCTCATTTTCGGCTCGCGATACTGAAAAAATCGAAAAATCCGCGGCAATTCCTGCGGATTTCGGGAGCAACGAGAGAAAAAACTGCAAAATCCGTGGCAATTGCCGCGGATTTTTTGTATTATTGCAGTATATTGTGCAAAACATGAAACAGAGACGCGACGAAAAACTACTCCGCCAGATTGCGGAGAGGCTTCGTGACATCCGTAAAGAGCTGAAAATCACTCAGGATGTCGTGAAAGAGGACACGGGAGTCTCCATCTCGGAGATCGAGGGCGGCCGCACCAACCCGACAGTGATGACGATCGCCATCCTGTGTGAATACTACGGCGTGACCCTTGCGGAGTTCTTCCGGGGCATAGGGGTCAAAAGATTTACGGAGTGGTAATTAAGCTGAGTTCGACGAATTGGTCAATCGCAACAGGCCGGCTTGCAGTCTGTTACTGCTTTTGCGAAGCCACGGGCCGCTTCATGGGCGGTATTGAGCTCGGGGCGGCTATATCGAATCCGAGGCGTCGTCTTTCATGAGCCTCGATGAATATTTGCCGTGTTTAGACCGGTAGCGCGACGGGGTCATGCCGAACTCCTTGCTGAACAGACGGATGAAGTGGGACGGATTGGGGAAATGACACTCGGCGGCGATCTGTATGATGTCGCGGTCGGTCGAGATCACCTGCATGCGCGCGTGCATCAGACGCTGGCGAACCACCCAGCGATGCGGCGGCTCGTGGTAGAACTCCTTGAACTTCTTCTTGAACGACGAGAGGCTGCGGTTCGTGCGCGCGGCGAACTGCTCCAGCGTGATGTTCGAAAAAACGTAGTCGTTAAGTTGTCTCTCCATCAACTCCTTCTCGGGGTCGGTGCTGCCCAACACCCGCGTGCGCAGACAACCCTCGGGACGCGAGATGATCTGGTAGACCAGCGAGGTGAGGGCCAACGACTCGGCTGTGGGATTGTCGTCGTAGAAACCGTCGCGCAGATTTTTTCCCACCGCGGCGAAAAAATGACGCAGCGAGTCCCATCCGGGCGAAACGACATACTCGCGAAGAAGACACTCCTCGCAGGTGTGGTGCACGCAGGTGTCGATGCTGTAATTGACACCCAACTCGGCGATTATGCGGCTGATCTGTTCGGCGGTGTAAAAGAACAGTATCTGTTCGAACGGGCGATGGCCGTGGGGCTTATCCTCGATACGGTGCTCGCCCTTCGACAAAAAGAAGATGTTTCCGGGCTCCGCAAGGCTCCTGATGTCTCCCCCGGTGTAGATGGATTTCTGGCCGCTCACCACGTAACCCAAGGCGTAGCGCGAGGTGAAAAATGAGCGCTGGCCCGTCGGATGCGTATCCGTGGTGCGAATGATGATCGGTTGGCGATGGGCGACGTTTACGGGATGCTCTTCGGTTTGTGGTTTTCGGGAGTGGCGGATCGACCGGCGGGCCGCTTTTTTCTTCATCTCTGCGGGACTCATGGCTTGTGCGATTTTCGGCACAAAATACAACTTATTATTGTATTTTCCAATAATCAGAAAGTGGCTTTTTGTGTCGCCGTGAGTTCTGCAATATATCGACGGGTGTAAAATGTTGATAAACAGTGATGTGGCGCAGGGAGAGAATATGCGGTCGGTACAAAATATTTACGATACGGTATTTATTTTGGCATAGATGTGGCCGTATCGGATATGATACGAACGCAAAATTTGTGCTTTCGGACACGAACGGTACCGTTGTCGCGACGGGAAAAAAGTGCCGGTTACGGGAGCGAAATACCCGCGATCGGGGTCAGGTCGATGGCCAGAACGGAGATGAGAATGATGATGTAGAGCACCGTCGAGAGGGTCGACGCCTTGCCCGAAAATGCGTCGGGAACGGTCAGGGCGCAGGGTACCGCAACGAGCGCCACAAGGGTCGTCGATGTGCCCGGAACAAGCGACGAGACGGCCGTCAGCAACAACAGCAGCGAGGTGTGCTGCATGAATTTCGAATGGGTCTTGCGGTCGCTCTTCCTGCGGCCCAACGACCACACCACGGCGAAGAGCGAAAGGATCAGAACAGGCACCGCGGGAACGGCGGCGCTGAACGGAACCACAGACCAGTCGAAAGAGGTGTCGACGGCGCATCTCCACAACTCGCGGTAGATGAATTCGCCCCCGTCGCCCAACGCCCAATGGATGAAGCCCGCAGCGGGAACGGGAAAAAACAGCCCCGTCAGACAAACCACCGACTCGCGGCCCGAGCGACGGTAGATCGCCAACGCGGCGATGGCGGCGGGCACAACGATCACGGCCGCGGGAGCGTACAACAACGGGATCGCGCCCAGATAGAGGCCCGCGTGGAAAAGTTCGCCGAAGCGGTATTTCTTGTGGAACGAGAAGACGAGCTGGCGCGAGGCGAGCGTCAGAAGCCATGCCGAGATCAACGATGCCAACGCCTCGCCCGAAACAACCAGACCGCCCGACGCCACGAGGAAGATCTGCGCCGGAAGGTAGTTGCGGTTGGCGACGGTGGTGTACTTGACCGTCAGTTGAACCACTATCAGCAGGGTCCATCCCACGATGAGGGCGGCGAGGGCGGCGGCGACCCACGGCCAGGCAACAGTGAGACGGGTCAGAGTCGCGGCCAAAGGCATACCACCCTCGAACGGCGACTCGACCGCGTACGGCGCAAGACGCAGGCGGGCGACGAACAGGGCAGCCAACAGTGTGCTGATCACTGCCGAAACTATGAAGGATTGGCGGGAGGCGTTCATTTTTTGAGTGAAGAGTGGGGAGTTATGAGTTATGAGTTATGAGTTGCGGTGTGCTTCGCACGTATATATTATATTCTGTGTAGCCCACTCTTCACTCTACACTCATCACTCTATTTCAGGTCTTTCCCGATGTCGCGGCGGAAAGCCATGCCCTCGAAGGATATCTTTTCGATCGTGGCGTAACTGCTTGCAAGGGCCTCCTCCATCGTGGCGCCCAGCGAGGTGACGGCCAATACGCGGCCGCCCGAAGTGACGGTATCTTTGCCCGCGCGCCTGGTTCCGGCGTGGAAGATAGTCGTCGATGCGTCGACGGGGCCGAGGCCGCGGATCGGAAAACCCTTTTTGTAGTCGCCCGGGTAGCCGCCCGACACGCATACCACAGTCGTGGCCCACTGAGGCGAGACGGTCAACTCGTATCGGTCGAGTGTGCCGCACACGATCCCCTCGAACAGGCCGACCGCGTCGCTGGTGATGCGCGGAAAGACAACCTCGGTCTCGGGATCGCCCATGCGGACGTTGTACTCGATCACGCGAGGGTCGCCGCCGCAGTTCATCAGGCCGATGAAGATGAAGCCCCGGTACGATATCTTCTCCGCCGCGAGGCCCGCGACGGTCGGTTTTACTATCAGCTCCTCGACCTTGCGCATGAAAGCGGGGTCGGCGGCGGGGCCGTCGGCGAACGGAACCGGTGAAACCGCCCCCATGCCGCCCGTGTTGGGGCCGGTGTCGCCATCGCCGATGCGTTTGTAATCTTTCGCCACGGGCAGGATCTTGTAGTTCACTCCGTCGGTCGCTACGAACACCGAGCACTCGATGCCGCTCAGATACTCCTCGATCACCACGCGGCTGCCCGCCTCGCCGAACTTTCCGCCCAACATCTCGGCCAGCTCGGACTTCGCTTCGGGGAGCGTTTCGGGAATAACCACGCCTTTGCCCGCCGCCAGGCCGTCGGCTTTCAGTACGTATGGTGGGGAGAGCGTTTCGAGAAAGGCTATGCCGGCGGCGAGATCGTTTTTCGTGAAGGTGCGGTAGGCCGCCGTCGGGATCCCGTGGCGAGTCATGAACGACTTGGCGAAATCTTTGCTACCCTCAAGGCGCGCGCCCGCCTCGGACGGGCCTGCCACCGGAACAAACTTCAGCTCGGGGTCGCTCTCGAAGAAGTCCGCTATGCCTTTGGTCAACGGCTCCTCGGGGCCGACCACCACAAGGCCGATGCCGTGGTGCAAGACGAATTGCTTTATCGCGCCGAAGTTGGTGGCCTCCATCTCGACGTTGGTGCCCGCCTGCGCGGTGCCGGCGTTGCCGGGCGCTATGTGGAGCTTTGCACAGCGGGGACTGGCGGCGAGGCTGCGCGCGATGGCGTGTTCGCGGCCACCGGAACCCAGCAGCAGGATGTTTATCTTTTCGGGTAGCTTCATTTTTCCAGAAAGGGTTTTATCAGTTGGTTAAGTTTGCCGCTCTCGACCAGAAAACCGTCGTGGCCGAAGTCGGACTCCATAAGGCGCATCTCGCCTCGGGGAAGGGCCTTTGCGAGTGCCTCCTGCTCGACGGGCGGGATTATTATGTCGCTCGTGATGCCGATCACCATCACGGGGCAGGTGATCTGCGAGAGTGCCCTCTCCACTCCGCCGCGATCGCGGCCAACGTCGTGGGAGTCGAACGCCTCGGTGATCGTCCAATAGGAGTAGGCGTCGAAACGGCGGATGAACTTCTCGCCCTGATATTGTTGATATGTTGCGGCGCGGTGGCCGGTGCGTTTCAGTGTGTCGTCGGGATCCTGCTGTGTGGCGTTGTAGGCCAGGCTGCCGCGATACGAAAGAAGGGCGATCGAACGGGCGGCGGCAAGACCTTTTTGCGCGGCGTCGGGACGGCGCTCTCCCCACGATCCGTCGGCGGCGATGGCCATGCGGTGGCTCTCGTTCAGGGCGATGTCCCACGGAGTGGTTTTGGCGCCGCACACCGCTACTATCAATCTTTCGGCGAATCCGGGACGGATCAACTCCATTTCCAACGCCTGGAAACCGCCGATCGAGCCTCCCACCGCCGCGCGGACACGGCTGATGCCCAGATGGTCGGCCAGCAGAAGGTTCGCGCGCGCCATGTCGCGCATCGTCACGAACGGGAAATCGGCGTAATATCGCTCGCCCGTTGCCGGATTCGTGCTCATCGGGCCGGTGGTGCCGTAGGGCGAGCCGAGGATGTTGGCGCACACGGTGTGGTAGTTCGCGGGATCGAGAAAACGTCCCTCCTCCACTGTGCCGGGCCACCAGTCGGCGACGTCGCTGTTGGCTGTCAGCGCGTGGCACACCCAGACGATGTTGTTGTCGCCCGTGCTTTCGTTGCACCGCCGCTCGCCGAAGGTGTGATACGCGATCACCAACTCCGGCAGCACCGCACCGCACTCCAACTCGAACGGCCCCGTGTGCCTGTAAAATTTCACATCCATAACGGACACAAAAGTAGCGTTTTTTTCGCTAACTTTGTCGCTGCAGCTATGTTAAAAGAGTTTTATTGCCAAGGGGCCATCGAGGCGGGATGCGACGAGGCGGGACGCGGATGTCTGGCGGGGCCGGTGTATGCGGCGGCGGTGGTGCTGCCGGCGGGGTTTTCGCATCCGCTGCTCGACGACTCCAAGAAGATGACGGCGCGCGATCGCGATGTTTTGAGAGAGGTGATCGAGCGGGAAGCGACGGCATGGGCGGTGGCTTCGGTGTCGGCCGAACGGATTGATGAGATCAATATTTTGAATGCTTCTTTTGAGGCGATGACGTTGGCTGTCGGTGAGTTGAAGGTGCGGCCCGAGATGTTGCTGATCGACGGGAATCGGTTTCGAACTGCGCTTGAGATCCCTTACAGGTGTGTCGTGGGCGGCGACGGGATATATGCCTCGATCGCGGCGGCTTCGGTGCTGGCCAAGACCCATCGCGACGAATATATGGAGCGGCTGGCGGCGGAGTTTCCGGAGTATGGCTGGCTGAAAAACAAGGGCTATCCCACGCGGGAGCATCGGGAGGCGATCGTGAGGCACGGGCTGTCGCCGCACCACAGAAAGACTTTTCGATCGGGGATCGGGCAGTTGGAGCTGTTCTGACAGGAATGACTGTCCGGCCTAATATTCCGGATGGCGGCGCAACCAGACGTCGGCGAAACGGCAGGTGGCGGCGGATCCCAAACCCTCGGTGCGGGCCCAGTCGTAGGCCGCCCTCACAAGTGCCGAGCCGATGCCGCGGCCTTCGAGACGCGGCGAAACTATCGTGTGGATGATGTCGAGAGAGCCGTCGTGCAGATAGTACTCGACGTAGGAGACCAGGCCGTCTTCCCAGATTTCGAAACGGCGGTCGGCGGGTTTGTGGAGGATCTTGTAGTCGGACATGATATCATTGTTTTTGCGTCAACCTGTCTCCGTAACTTTCGTACAAGGCAGATCCCTCGTCGGGCGATAGAACGGATCGCCCCCTCGTCGGCAGCCACGCGCAATTGGGGCCGAAAAAACTCAGACCAGCTCGATGTCGGGGAAGCCGCCGTCGAGGTGGCGCTTGGTTTTGTCGGGGTGGATGTCCTTGATGGTGATCAACAGGCCCGTCTCCTCCACGTCGCCGAAGTCGGGGTTGGTCACCGTGCCGAACACCTTCATCGTGGGCGACAGATTCATGTAGGAGTTGATCAGCGGCGGGACGTTCTCCTCGTGGCGGCGAACCTGGCGGTAGAGGATCTTCAGATCTTCGGCGTAGCTTCCGCCGTTGAACACAGCGTCCATTTTGGCCTTGTCGATCTCCAGCTGCACGGGGTTGATCGGGTCGAGCAGATTCTCGCGGTCGGGGAAGTAACGGCTCAGGAAATACAATAAAATGTTGCGCGCCTGGCGGTTGTAGTCGCCGTACATCGTCACCTTGCCGAAGAAATATTTCGACTTCGGGTTTTTGCGGATCAGTGCGCCCAGACCGTCCCACAGATTGTCCAAAGCGTAGATTATCTTCGGGTTGCGAGTCCCGTACGGCCCCTTGCGCGGAAGCACGAACGAACGGCCCAACTCGATCGTGTAGGGCAGGTACTTGGTGCGGAACAGTTCGCTGAAACGGAAATAGTGCTCGCTCGACAGATGGGACGGATGGGTCGTGGTGGAGACTATGAAACGGTAGCCGCCCAAAATCTCGCGGGCCGACGGATCCCACACTATAAGTTGCTTGTAGCCATCCGCGGCGCGGTCGTCCTCGTCCACGTCCAAACTGTCGCCGGTGCCTCCGCCCGCCGTCCGGAATGCGAGTTCCCTCAGCCGACCTATCTCAAGCATCGTGTGGGGGCAGTCGGTCGCCGAAACCACATACAGCAGGTTATCCCCCCGTCCGGTGCGCCTCAAAAGACGTCCGGGGGTGAGCTCGCCCTCTATAAGTGCGGCGTCAACTGGTTCAATAATATCTTTCATTCGGCCCCCATATTAGATTTGGTTTACATGTCGTCACCGTCGTCATCGTCGTCGTCCGAGGCGATCTCTTCGGCGCCCTTGATCTCGTCGTCGTAATATCCCTTGTCCTCCTCCTCTTCGGGGTCGTCGTCGATCTTGACGTCGACCTTCACCAGGTAGTTGATGTCGGGAGTTTCGAGCAGCACCGCGTAGAAAAAATCGCCCTGGGGTTTGTCGATGCGAATCATCTTATCGGTGTACCCCGCGGGGTATTGCTGTTTGAGCTCCTCCTGCAACTCGGGCGAAAGATTGTGGTAACTGACAATCAGCCGCTTCTTGTTGACTATGGTCTCTTTGCCCATTAAGTATTTTATTTTGGGTTTTGAAATTTTTTGCAAGTATACACAAATTGTGCGGAAAAGGTGCGCGCAGCGGAAATTTTTTGTTATTTTTACACGAAATACCGATACACTGTGCGAATGGAAGAGAAAATCAGGCGGCTCAGAGAGGAGCTCGCACGGCACAACCATAAATACTATGTGGAGAACGCGCCCGAGATCGACGACGGGCAGTTCGACCGGATGATGCGCGAACTGGGGGATCTGGAGGCGGAGTATCCGGAGTTCGACGACCCCTCGTCGCCCACGCGAAGGGTGGGGAGCGACCTTTCGGGCGGATTTGCCGCCGTGGAGCACAGGTGGCCGATGTTGTCGCTGGCAAACACTTACTCTATGGAGGAGGTGGGGGAGTTTTGTGCGCGCGTGGAGAAAGAGGTCGGCGGGAATGCCAACGGCGGATCTGTTTCGGGCGTCGAGGGGGTCGAATATGTATGTGAGCTGAAGTTCGACGGGACGGCCATATCGCTTACCTACGACGACGGGGTGCTGGTGAGGGCCGTTACGCGCGGAGACGGGGTGAGGGGCGACGATGTGACGGAGAATGTGCGGACTATCCGGTCGGTGCCGCTGCGGTTGGCGGGCGACGGGTGGCCGGCGAGGGTCGAGATTCGCGGCGAGATAGTGATGCCTTTCGCCGCCTTCGAACGGCTGAACAGCGAGCGGGCCGAGGCGGACGAGGCGCCTTTTGCAAATCCGAGGAATGCCGCGGCGGGGAGTCTCAAGTTGCAGTCGCCCACGGTGGTGGCGCGACGCGGGCTGGACAGTTTCTTATACGGTGTGGTGGGCGAGGGGCTGCCTTTCGCCACCCATCTGGAGAGTTTGCAGGCGGCTCGGCGGTGGGGGCTGAAGGTGTCGGAGCATGCGCGGGTGTGCCGGTCGCTCGACGAGATCCGGAATTATGTCGCCCAGATAGATTCGCTGCGCGGCGGGTTGCCTTACGCCACCGACGGGGTGGTTATAAAGGTCAACTCTTACGCCCTGCAACGGCGGTTGGGGGCCACGGCGAAGTCTCCCCGTTGGGCGGTGGCCTATAAGTTTGCGGCGGAGAGGGCGCTTACACGTCTGGAGAGCGTCGAGTTCTCGGTCGGGCGGACGGGCGCGGTCACTCCGGTGGCAAATCTCGCGGCGGTGCAGCTGGCGGGAACGACCGTGCGACGCGCCTCGATGCACAATGCCGACCAGGTGGCGCTGCTCGATGTGCGGGTGGGCGATGCGGTGTGGGTCGAAAAAGGGGGCGAGATCATTCCCAAGATCACGGGGGTGGAGCTTTCGGAGCGTCCGGCGGGGAGTGTGCCTTTGCAGTTTCCGACGGTTTGTCCGGCCTGCGGGGCGACGCTGGTTCGCGACGAGGGCGAGGCGAGGCATTTTTGTCCCAACGCCGGGGGGTGTCCGCCGCAGATCGTGGGACGGATCGCACATTTCGTGTCGCGGAGGGCCATGGATATCGAAGGGCTGGGCGAGGAGACTATCTCTCTGCTTGTGGCCGAGGGGTTGGTGCGCAATCCGGCAGATCTGTTCGGGTTGCGGGCCGAAGAGCTGGCGCCGCTGCCGAGGCTCGGGGAGAAGTCGGCCGAAAATATCGTCACGGGGGTGCGGGCGGCGCTCGGAGTGCCTTTTGCAAGGGTGCTGTACGCGCTGGGCATCAGGATGGTGGGCGAGACGACGGCCAAATATCTGGCCGCGCACTTCAGGTCGCTGGATGCGCTGACGGCAGCGCCGGTCGAAGAGTTGGCGCAGGTCGAGGAGGTTGGTGACAAGGTGGCCGAGGCGATTCGCGGATACTTTGCCGACGCGGAGAATGTGGCTCTCGTGGAGCGGCTGCGCCAGGCGGGAGTGAGCTTCGAGGCGGAGGAACGGGCGGTGGCTTCGGATGCGCTGGCGGGGCGGAATATCGTCATTTCGGGTTCGTTCGCGGGACACAGCCGCGATGCGCTCAAGGAGATGATCGAGGCGCATGGCGGACGGAACCAAAGCGCTGTGGCGGCGAACACGGACTTTCTGCTGGCGGGCGAGAAGATCGGGCCGGCGAAGCTTGCGAAGGCGCGGAAACTTGGTATTCCCGTCATCGACGAAGGGCGGTTTTTGGAGATGATCGGCGGGGCCGGCAGTGGAGCGGATGGTGCGGCGGACAGTGGGGCGGATGCGGGGGCGGATGCGGCGGGCGGCGGCGATGAAAATTTAACGTCCGGTGAGAAAAACGATAATAATCCGAAACAAGGAGTGTTATTTTAACATATTGTGTAAGTTTGCACCGACAACCGCTCGCGGAGCGGCCACTGGCCGCGACAGGGCCTTCCCCTACGTCAGGGGAGGGCGGTGGGAGGGGTGGTCGAACTCGATTTCGGCTCTGAAAGAGCCGTTAACCTGAGTTCGGGATAAGATAGAAACTGATAACAAGCTATTAGATTAAATAGAATGGGATATTTCCTTATCCCGAACTCAGGTTAAGATGGAAAGTAAATTCAAGGGAGTGGGCGTTGCGCTCGTCACACCGTTCGACGGGGCGGGGCGCGTGGATTATCAGGCGCTGGGACGTCTGGTCGACAGCCTTACAGAGGGCGGGGTCGACTATCTGGTCGCGCTGGGGACGACCGCCGAAACTCCGACTCTGAGCCATGACGAACGGGCGCGTGTCGCGGAGTTCATACGCGAACGAAACGCCGGACGGCTGCCGCTGGTGATAGGTGTGGGGGGCAACGACACGGCCAAAATATGCGACGAACTGCGGGAGAGGGACCTCACCGGGTTCGATGCCGTGCTGAGCGTCACGCCATACTACAATAAACCTTCGCAGGAGGGGCTGTACCGCCATTATCGCGCTGTGGCGGAGGCGTCGCCGCTGCCCGTGATACTGTACAACGTGCCGAGCAGGACGGGGGTCAACATGAGTGCCGAAACAACCCTGCGCATCGCTCGCGAAGTGCCGGGTGTCATCGCCATAAAAGAGGCGTGCGGCGAGATAAGCCAGATCCAGGAGATAGTCAAGGGTGCGCCCGAAGGTTTCGCCGTCATATCGGGCGACGACGGCATGACGCTGCCGCTGATGTCGGTCGGCGGAGTGGGGGTGATCTCGGTGTTGGGGAACGCGTTTCCCGTCGAGTTCAGCCGAATGGTGCACACCGCACAGGAGGCCAGTGTGGCACGGGCGCAGGCGATATGGGCCGATCTCGAAGATGTGTGCCACCTGCTCTTCGTCGAGGGTAATCCCACCGGAGTCAAGACCGCACTTGCTGTCAAAGGTATCTGCCGCGCCGATGTGCGCCTGCCGCTCGTCGAGGGATCGGACAGGCTGCGCGGGGCGATGGAGAGGGCGATCGAGGCTATGGGCTGAGGGGCGAAGACTATTTCTCAGGGGGCTGACAGGTGTCGATGCTCCGACAGCCGTATCGTCCCCCGCGGCCGACGGGCCATTTCATTGAGGACTTACCATATCCCAAAAATAAGTACGGCACTGCCCGCATTTTTTTGTATTTCAAAAAATTGCACTACTTTTGCAGACTACGCAGGGTGTATGGACAAAAGAATTTTGCTGATATTGGCGGCGATTTTGTGCTTCGGGACGACCGGCGCACAGACGCAGGGAACGCACCCTTCGGAGATGAAGACGGAGATGCGTGTGCCCGTCGAAGATGATATTCTGGTGAAGATCATGTCGACGGAGTCTCCCTATTTCTATTTCCCGATGATGACACGCTACATGGAGGGCGACGAAACGCTCACCGACGATCACTACTACTATCTATACTACGGATACGCTTACCAGCCCGAGTACGACGCCCACCGCGAACTGCCCGGAGAGGGTGTCATGTACAGCATTTTGAGCCGGCGCGAAGGGCAGCCCACCGTCGAGGAGGCGATGGCGATCATCGAGGCCGGGCGGCAGAACATGACCGTCGATCCCTTCTCGCCCGCCAACATCAACATGATGACTTTCGCCTACGAGATGGTCGGCGACTCGCTGAACGCACGGCGGAGTGCCGAACGTTTTCGCGGAATAGTAGGCGCCATCACCCGCTCGGGAACGGGGATGCGCGAAAAATCGCCGTGGCACATCCTGAGATTCGGCCACGCCGAGGATATCGTGGCAGACCGCGGACTGGAGGTGGTCAACAGGCAGGTGCGCTCGCGCGATGTGGAGTATATACAGGTCGGCCGTAACGACGCCGGTGTGAAGGGATATTTCTTCGACTTCGGAAGGGTCTACTGGAGACCCTACGAGGGCGAAAGAGTGAAAAAGAAAAGCAGGTGGATGATCAACGGATACCCGCTGCGGTAAATCGAAACCGAGAAATGAGAATCAGATCGAAATACAGGCTTTTTACGGCGATGGCGGCGCTGCTGCTCGCGGCGGGGTGTGATTATGAGCCGTTGCCGCCACCCCCGCCCGCCCAGGCGCAAAAGGTATTCCTGATGTATGACAACATCAACAACGATCCCGGGAAACCGTTTACCGAAAATGTCAACGCCGCAGGAAGAGCTGTCGCCAACGGTGCGCTCGACCGCGACGAACGGGTGGTAGTGTTCGAACAGACAGCGTCGGGCAACGTGATATACGAACTCGTCAAAGATATCTCCGCCACAAAGGGTTTCGTGAAAAAAGAGTGGAAGAAGTACAAACAGGGCGAAAATACGGGACTCGACGTCGAGTCGATGAGACGTGTCGTCGGCGATGTGCGCAGCCTGTTCTCCGATACGCAGAGCTGGGGTTTCGCGTTCGGCTCACACGGGCTCGGATGGCTCCCCAGATCGAACACACAGGAGATATCGCGCAAGATAGACCGCACGTTCGACCCCTCCGTCCCCGAACATACGACGCGCTATTTCAGAGGATACGGGAAACTCGACGTTTCGGAGTTCGTGGAGGCTCTCCGGGGGTGGAAGTGGGACTTTATAATTCTGGACGACTGCTTCATGGCGGGGGTGGAGCCGATGTACGAGATGCGTTCCCTGGCAAAATATATCATAGCTTCGCCCACCGAGATCATGCTTTACGGCTTTCCCTACGACCGCGTCGTGACGACCGTTTTCGACGACTGGTCGGAGAGTGGTTTCGTGAGTGTGGCGCGCGAGTTTGTCGACTACTACAAAAGCCAGCCCTCGCACCGCAGCGCCACCGTCGCGGTGGTGAAGATGGAGGAGATGGGATTGCTTGCCCTGGCGGTGAAAAAACTCAACCTCAGGGAGAACGAAGTGACAACCACCGAGGGGATACAGCACTATGAGGCGATAACGAAACCGTCACACCTGTTTTACGACCTGGACGACTATCTCCGTACCATCAGGGCAGCGTCGACTCCGGTACTCTACAATGAATTTACGGCACAACTGAAGCGGACGGTAATATTCAAAGACCATACGGAGACGTTTTGGTCGGCGTACCGCAGCGGCCAGGGCGGCAGGGAAGGGACTTTCATTACGGTCGATCACTACTCGGGGCTCGATGTGTTTATCCCGTGGAGAGGCACCGCTTCGATGATGGATATGTATCGCCAGACGGACTGGTACAAAATCGTCTACGCGGCGGAGTAAGAAAACCCCTAACGCAGCAGAGTTTCGGTCGAACCGGCCAGCAGACCGTCCAGGTAGATGTCGATCTTGTAGGTGCCGGCCGTGATGGCGCCGCCGTCGTAGTAGATGCTCACTTCCAGATCGGAACCCTGATAGTCAACCTCACGCATGGCCGAGTAGATGAGCGGATCGCCCTCGTGGTCGAAAGTGGCACCCTGCGGATTGGCCAACACGTAGCCTTCGGGACCGGTGATGCGCACGTGGACGGGACGGTTGCCCGGATTGGCAAGGTCGTTGGCCGCAAGGAAGCAGTCGACGCGAAGACGGACGGCACGGTTGGTGCGGGTCACCTCGTTGTTGTTGCGGTTGAGCAGCGCCAGGCGGATGTTGCTGGCCCGGATGCGCGAACCCTGGCGGATCTTGATGTCGGCGTCGGCGGCGCGCTCCTCGGCTGCGTCGGCACGCAGGCGTTCGGATGTGATCTCGCGGCGCATGCCCAAATTCTCGCCGATAAGTTTCTTGTTGAGCTGGTTGAGCGAGTCGATCGTGTAGGCGAATCCGGCTGCCGCGGCGCGCATGGCTCCGAGGGCCGCCTCGTACTTGCGGATGGTGGCGCGGGTGGCGCTGCGTTCGCGGGCGAAGGCGACCAGGATCGAGTCGGTGCGATAACGCTCCATTGATATGCTGTCGTTCAGGGCGAGGTTCGATGGCGAAGTCGGCCTTCAGCTGGTGCGACTGGTAGAAATAGAGTCCCGAAACCGCAACCAGAATCACTGCCAGCAGCAGCACCATCACCTTGTAGCCTTTCAGCGACCCGGCCGGACCGCCACCCCTTTCGTCGTCGTAACCGTAATCGTCGTACTCGTATTCGTTTTTCGCCATGGCTTTTTCCTGTTTGTAACGTATTATGTGGGCAAATGTATATATTTTTCGCGATTTTATATACTTTTGCGCCTATGAAAAAAGTGACAGGATTGGGCAACGCCCTTACCGATATGCTCGTCAACCTGCGCTCGGACGAAGTTCTGGAGCGTTTCGGGCTGGCGCGCGGAAGCATGACGCTGGTGGGCAGCGAACTTCAGAAAGAGATTTCGCGCTCGGTGGCGGGGCTGCCATACACACTGTCGCTCGGCGGGTCGGCGGCAAACACCATTCGCGCATTTGCGCGTCTGGGCGGCCAGGCGGGGTTTATCGGAAAGGTGGGACGCGATTCGACCGGCGACTTCTTCGAGGCGGCGCTTGTCAATCTGGGGGTCGAGCCGTTCGTGTTTCGCGGCGAGGAGCATTCGGGACGCTGTGTGGCGCTGATTTCGCCCGACGGGGAGAGGACGCTGGTCACTTTTCTCGGGGCCGCGCTGGAGATGTCGGCCGCGGAGATCTCGCCCGCACTTTTCGAGGGGTACGACTGTCTCTATCTCGAAGGGTATCTGGTTCAGAACCACGAGCTTATTTCGACCGCCGCACGGGTGGCCCGCGAGTGCGGACTGAGAGTGGCGATCGACCTGGCGAGTTTCAACGTCGTCGAGGAGAACCGTGAGTTTTTGCACTCGCTGGTGGCCGACCATATCGACATTCTGTTTGCAAACGAAGCCGAAGCGTTCGCTTTCACAGGCGAGGAGGAGCCCCTGAATGCGCTTCAGGCGATATCCGAAATGACCGAGCTTGCGATAGTCAAGACAGGGATGAGCGGCGCGCTGATAAAAAACGGCTCCGAAGTGGTGCATGTCGGCATAATGAAGGCCGCGCGCAGGGTCGATACAACCGGTGCGGGGGATTTCTACGCCGCGGGATTTTTGTACGGATTGTGCGAGGGTCTTTCGCTGAGGCAGTGCGGAACGATCGGCGCAGTGACTGCCGGAAAAGTGATCGAGGTGGTCGGCACCACATTCGGCGAGGAGGAGTGGGCCGATATCGCGCGGCTCGTGCAGAGGGTCAAGACGGAAAAATACCTGTTCTGATGAGCTACCGACTGAAGATCGAAGGAATGGAGTTTCGCGCGGCGCACGGCTGTTACGAGGTCGAACAGCGGGTGGGCGGGAACTTTACGGTCGATGTGGCGCTGGAGATAGAAGACGCAGGGGCCGCGCGGGCCGACGATATGACGCGAACGGTCAACTATGTCGAGGTGTACGAGGCGGTGCGCGAGCAGATGGAGGTGCCGTCGAGGATCATCGAGAACGTTGCGGAACGTATTCTCGACGCTTTGCATGCCCGATTTCCTCAGATACTCTGCGCAGAGGTCACACTCGCCAAACTCGCCCCGCCGATTGGTGGAAAAGCCGCGCGCGTGGCCGTTACTTTATGTCGTCGACGTTGAATTCGTAACCCAGCAGTTTGCCGGTCTGCATCTTGGAGTTCTCGACGCGGGTGCTGAAAATTTCCGCCGTCACGACCTTCTGGCTCGCGTAGGGCGGCACCAGCAGATCGAAGTGCAGGGCGTAGTCGATGGCCGACTCGACCACATCGGCAAGTCCCTCTTTGTCAATCTGATGGAGTCCGAATTCGGCGCGACCGAACGACGTCTGGCCCTTGCCCTCGACCATGTAGCGCATCTGGCGGTTGACGAAGATCCGCGCAACCAGATAGCCCTCGTCGCCGAGGCGTTTGTGCTCGAACGAGTCTTTCAGAAAATTCCACACGTTGATGATGCCGCAAAACGCGTTGTCGGGAGCGCCGGACACGTAGTCGTTTTGCCACACCGCGTCGCTTTGGCCGAAACGGAAGATGTCGGTGTGCATCGAAAAGATCAACAGATTCTCGCCGAAAATGAAGTGCGCCTCATATTTTCCGCGGTCGCGGTACTCGATCTTAACCCTTTCGTCGAGGCTCTCTTCCAGCTCCTCGTCGAGCTCGGAGGCCAACTCGTGGAGGATCTCCTTGAGTTTGGTCATCACGGCGTAGGTGTTGTCGTAGACACGCTGCGAGAGGTTCGAACGGTCGATGATCGCCTGGAGAAGGTGGGGTTTTAATCCGGTTTCGCTGTCCATACTTAACGTGGTTTTCACGAATTCAGGCAGTTTTTTCTGTCATATCCGGTGAGGTTCACTCTGCCTGAACTCGTGAAACTCACGTTAACGGCTTTTTCAAAGCCGTCTCTTTAACCTACCCCCTGAATCCCCCTTCGAAAGGGGGACTTGCAAAACCCCGAGGGGTTTTGCGGGCTTGGTATTTTCCTTTATTCTGTCTCTTTATTCTATCTTTATTCGCTGGCCTGCTGCGAGCGACGATTTTTTCTGCATCCGGTTGATGCGCGCAAGACGGCCCGTGCGCACTCCCGTCAACTCCGAGATGCGGGCCAGGGTGTCGCCCGCGCGCGCAACTATGAACAGACCGTCCGTTGTGCGCAACAGCGCACGGCCGTCCAAATGGTTCATTGCCACCACGAAATGGTCGACATCTATGCCGTCGGTGCCCGCTGCAACGATCCCCGCGGTGAGGGACGGCGCAGGTTCGCTCTTCAGTCCGCCCGAGGGAAGCACGCCGTCGCGATCGAGACGCCACAGTTCGTTGTCCTCGATGACGCGGATAAGTTTCTCGGCGTAAAGCGGATCGGTCGCGTAGCCGGCGTTTTTCAGTCCGCGCGCCCACGAACGGTAGTCGGTCACGTCGTGGCGGAACAGAGAGTCGTAGCGCGGCTGGCGGTCGAGATACTCCGAGTGGTCGATCCATGAATCCTCAGGCGTGTCGTAGGCCCGGAATCCCTCGCCAGGCAGGTCGTCGTCGTGATAGACCACGGCGCCGCGCCAGTCGGACCGCGCCTTGATGTTGAAATGGCTGTTCGCCTCGCGCGCCAGAGTGCCGTTGCCGTAGCCGCTTTCGAGGATCCCCTGCGCCATTTTGATGCTGGCCGGGATGCCGTATTTCTCGGCGTGAGCCACCGCGATCGGGCTGTAACGCTCGATGTACTCCGCACGCGACATACTGCTCTGACCCACTGCCGGAACCACCCGAAAAAACGTTACGAAAACCACTCCGAGGATCGCTCCAGCAGCCGGCAGGAAACCCGCTTTCGGCGCGGGGTTTATTTTCTGCAAAAAAAGTCGCTTCACACTGCAAAAGTAATTATTTTTGTATATTTGTCGGAATTTTTCGGGCGAGCGGGCCAAAATCCACTCAAAAACCCCCTCTAACCGAGAAAAATAGTGAAAAAAAACACCTCAAAAGCTTTTTTGTAAAAAAAGTTTGTATATTTGCAGAGTGTAATATGCACCCCAACCCCACTTTAACGGGGGGTGCCGTGTTCCCTGGTGCCGCTATATATATAGGTCAGGGGGCGTTAGAAGGGGGGGGTGAGGTGAATGTGGATGGCGTGTGGGATGAATATGATAAGTGTCGGCGTGTGAGGGATAAGTGTGGACGGAGCCGGAAAATAGTAAAAACCGGAATAGAAAAATAACAGTTAACCTAAAAATGTAGAAAAAAACGGAAAAACCCCGAAAAAACGGAGGTCCCCGAAAAACGGAAAAACCCCGAAAGAAGCGGGGAAGCCAGAAAAAGAACGGAAAACCCCCGAAAAACGAAAAAAAAAACCGAGAAAATGCGGAAAAACCCCCGAAAAGCAACTAAATTATTAATCAACATATAAAATCTAATTATCCCAATTTCAAATTTATTAATCCTAATCAAGTATGAAGAAGACAAATTTCTTTAAACTTCTACTGGTCGGAACCATGGCACTGTCCTTCGGATTCGTAGGTTGCAAAAACTACGACACCGAAATCACGGACATCTGCAACGAGATCGACCTGTTAAAAGCAGATGTCAAGACCATCAAGGATCAGCTTGCTACCTTGGGCTTGATCAAAAGCATCACCCAGGGTGCGAACGGTGGTGACGTCACTATCGTTTCGGTCGTCAACGGCGCTGAGCAGACGACGACCCTGAAAGTACCCATGCCCCCGTCGGGTGACCAGAATTACAGCACGGTCTACGTTAAGGACGGTAACTGGTGGGTGAAAACCGGCGACAGCGATGTCGACACCGGCTATCCCGCAGAACCCAACTTCCTGACCAACGAGGCGCTCATGGCAGCTATGGCTGCGGCCGGTATCGACCCCACCAAACTGGCTTCCCTGGACGATGTTGAAGACGCTCTGGCGGATTACTACACTGCCGAAGAGATCGACGAACTGCTCGGAGGGCTCGGTGATGTTGTAGTTCCTACCGTGAACGAAGCAGGCAACTGGGTGTTTGAATACGACGGAGAGGGCAACCCCATCGACAGCGGTAAATTCGCTGCCGGTGCTTATGCTGTCTACGAAGAGGACAGCGACTACATCACCGTCTATCTGTGGGATACCGTTTCGGATCCCGCGAAGATGATGCCGTTCGACCTGCCGAGATATTCTGCCGGTGCGGCTTTGGCCAAGATCGACCTTTTGGGTTGGGTTACCGGTTACGATGGAACGATCAGGTTGGATGAGATTACAAACATCCAGACGGCCGATTTTACAGAATTCCCCTTTGCTGATGATCGTCCCGAAGAGGGTGATGTCGGTATCCATACCGGTGTAGGTGCTGCGGATCTGGGTGCTTACTTCCCGGTTAACTACTCGTGGATCGAGAAGTTCCAGCTCGACACTGACGCTGGCGCTAATGACGGTGAGGATTCTTTGGAAGACGCTCCCGCTGCAATGACTACGTGGACTTCCTTCAAGGTCGGTGATCTCGTTAACACACTGGAAAGAGAAGAGAGAGGTTTCATCGTTCAGGTTTATCCCTCGGATGCCGATCTGTCCAACGTTGTGTTCACTGTTCAGGATTCGCAAGGCAACGTTCTTCCGTTCGACCTGGAAGCCGAGGCGTTCACCGGTCAGCTCAAGACGACCAGAGGTGCGGATAACAGCGGTATCTACTTCCTGAAGGGCAAGAACCTTGCAGAACAGGGTGACTGGGGTACGATCACGGATGGTGACCTCATTGACGCTACCGGTGCCGCCGACGCCGATCCTGACGCCAAGGTTGCAGGCAAATATATCGACGCGTTCGATCCCAATGCGGCCTACTCGATCGTGGCCGACGACATCTATCACTCGAACTATGCTGTCGAAGCGAGGTCGCGTATGGTGAAGTCGTTCGAAGCTGGGGTCAGCGCTGTCGTTGCAGCCGATGAAGACAATGATGGTGTGCTTGCTGGTACCACGTGGGAAATCCTGCCGAACGTTATCTACGGGCTTGATTTCGACCAAAGTACTGATATCGAAACCGACGATGACTCTTGGTTCGACCAACACAGCACTCCAACTCTTCAGCCGTCGGTCGACGCAACTCCCGCGGTTACTTCGGAAGTGCTCGACTACTACATCGAAGCTAAGGGTAAGGTGAATACCAACGAGTTCAAACTCAAGTATTACGATGCGGATGGCAACGAGATCACTCCCAGCGCAACCAACAGGGCTCGTAAATTCAGCCTCACTTTTGCCGACGTGATCACTACCACCGGTCTTGAAATGAACGTTTACAAACTCGGTGTGGACGGTGCGATCTATTTCGAAACCATCGATGTTCTTCCGATCCGCGTTGTGCCCAACGTTCCGTACACGCTCACTCCGTTCGTGATCGAACCGGCCGAAGATGCAACCAACGCCGCCGACAATCGTCTGATGCCCACGAAGTACATCGACCTCCAGGAGATGTTCGACTACTTCGAAACAGGCAACAACGGTGGCAAGTTCATGTGGTCGGACAACACGTCGCTGCTCGAATACTGGCAGGACGAATTGATGGGTGTCGATGATGGCTTTGTTATCACTGCTACCAAGAACGGTGTGGCATACGATCTGACCGTAACCGATGGTGTGATCGATTCAGGTCTGGAGGCTGAAGCGTGGACAGGTACGCTTGCCGCTCCGGGTGCTGCTGCCGCCGCTTCTCTGGCCGAGGCTACGTTGCTGAAGCTTACCATTCCGTTCGCTACTGATGATCCGGAGGAAGGAATCTTCAACGATGCTACCGGCGCCTACGAAGACGAATGGGAATTCATCTTCACGTTCGAGGACAAGAACAACGGCGATGTCATCAACACGCTGACCGTTGCGTTCAACCCGACTATTCCGGAACAGAACGCACTGTGGACTCCCGACCTGCTCTACTGGGGCTCGTACAACAACGGCGCATGGGTGCCGGGAACGCTTGACGCTCCGGGTTATCTGAACGCCTACTATCCCGCTCCCGCAGGTGCATGGGGCGCAGCGTTCGAAGCTACCGATTACGACGTATGGCCCGGAGAAGACTTCGGTTTCACAGAGATCGAAAACGAAGCTACCTGGGATTGGGAAATCGTCAATATCCTTGAAGATTTCGATATCGAAGACCCGGCCGAAGCCGGAACCGCAAACAGGGAAGTATATCTGACCTATGCTCAGACTACCGACGGTATGCTGTTCACGCTTGAGAACCAGTTCATCGACGGTATGGACGAAGCCGCCGACGGAATCGACTGGAACTTCAACGGTGTAGAAGATAACGATGTTGACAGCGTACCTTTCGAACTCGTTAAGATCCTCGATCCGGACAACGCTATTCTCGCAGCCGAACCCTACGATTGGGATCCGTACAAGTTCCAGATCAACATGGCTCCGGACGACGACTTCAAGTATCTGTGGTTCTACGACGTCAGCGAAGCCGACCGTCTGGCGATGGGTTACACCATCTCCATCAAGAGCCCGATCAGGGAAGGCCGACTCGAAACCACCACGGGCAACAACATCGAGATCACTCCGACCGGTAGCTACAAGCAGATCGACAACACTCAGATCACCGGCTTCACCTACGCAGGCGTTAAGTTCGACGTGTTCCAGGTATGGGGCGAGGATCTGACCGAAGGTCCGGATATGGCAACGGGTGGCGCTGTGTACGCAAACCGCCTTATCAGCGCCGTGTACTTCTACGTACCCGATGCGTACAAGACCTGGTACAAGATCGTAGACCAGACGGGCGTTGAAACCAAAACCGCAATCGCACCGACCCAGGCTGGCGAAAAAGGCTACATCAACATCGACGCCAACCACAGCTCGAACGCGGCGACCAACGTTCCGCTCGGCGTACTTGTGCTCGACCGCTACGGCAGGGTACTCCAGTCGGAAGATATCAAGTTCGATATCGCAAAAGCTCTGTAAACTCCGAGTCTTCTTTAATTCTCTATACGAAAGGGGCGCCCTCAATTTTGGGGGCGCTTCTTTTTGTATAAATAATTCCGTATATTCGCAGTGTGAAGCCGCTGCCGAAACATATTCTCGTCATACGACAGGCGCCAATGGGCGATGTCGCCATAATGGTGCCCGTTATACGCGCGCTGAGGAAAAAATATCCCGAAGTGAGGATTACCGTGCTGACGCGGCCGTTCTTTGCGCCGTTCTTTCGCGGAATACACAACATGCGGTTCTTCCATCTAAACCTCAAAGTGAGGCACAAAGGAGTGTGGGGACTGTTCCGGCTCGCCGCCGATGCAAAACGTGACGGGGTGGACGCCGTGGCCGATATGCACGACAATACCAGCAGCCGGGTGATACGCAATCTGCTCAGCGTCAAAGGTTGCCGCACCGCCCACATAGACAAGGGGCGCGGATCGAAACGACGGCTCTGTCGGAAAGGATATCTCAATTTCCACCAGCTCAAGACCACCGTCGAACGGTATGCCGACGTGTTGCGCGACCTGGGGTTCGAACTTACCCCCCAGCCCGAGATCGGGATGACGCTGCCCGTGCCGCTTGCCATCAACTTTCTGCACGGCAAAAAAACCGGGCCCTGGGTCGGGATCGCGCCGTTCGCAAAGTACGACACCAAGGTGTATCCGGTAGAACTGATGGAACAGGTTGCGGTGAAGATCGCCGAGCGTGCGCAGAAAGTTTTTCTGTTCGGCGGCGGGAGCGAGGAGCTGCGGCTGGCGTCGGGGATCGCGGCGCGGCACGAAAATATCGTCTCGGTGATCGGAACGATGAACCTCGGCGATGAACTCAATCTGATGGCAAACCTCGATGTGATGCTCACGATGGACTCGGTGGCGATGCAGATGGGGTCGCTGGTCGGAACACCCGTCGTGTCGGTGTGGGGTGCGACGCATCCGTACGCCGGATTTTACGGACTCGGGCAGGATCCCGCGTGGGCCGTGCAACTGCCGCTCGAATGCCGGCCCTGCTCGGTGGGTGGCGGAACTCCCTGTCGTTGGGGTGATTACAGGTGTCTGAGCGGGATTCCGGCCGACGAGATCGTCGACAGAGTGTGGAGTGTTTACGAATCCGTTAAAAAACAGTCTGCCGATTCGCGAAATAATAATTAAATACATACCTTTGCCTATCACAAAAAACTCGATGTTATGAATATACCTTCCGAATTGAAATTCACGAAAGACCACGAGTGGGTCAGGATCGAAGGCGCGGGCGGCTGCGGTTGCGGCTGCGGCGCAGGTGCGGGTGGCGATGCGGGCGCAGGCTCGGATGCGGGCTCTGGCGTGGGCTCTGGCGCGGGTGCGGGAAAAGTTATGGCCACGATCGGCATCACCGATTTTGCACAATCGCAACTCGGCGACATCGTTTTTGTCGACGTGCCCACCGTCGGCGAGACCGTCGCGCAACACGCCGTGTTCGGAACGATCGAAGCGGTCAAAACCGTGTCCGATCTTTTTTGTCCCCTCGGCGGCGAGGTCGTCGAATTCAACGGCGCGCTGGACGATGCTCCCGACGCTGTCAACCGCGACCCATACGGCGAGGGTTGGATCATCCGTGTGGCGGTGTCCGATCCAGGACAGGTGGCGGGGCTGCTTTCGGCCGACCAGTACAAAGCCTTGATAGGCTGAGTGATAAATGCGTATTTAACATAATTAAGTCAAGATAATCATGGGAAAAGTAACTGTCATAGGCGCGGGTAATGTCGGCGCGACCTGTGCAAATGCTCTCGCGCTGCGAAAAGTGGCCGGCGAAGTTGTGCTGATCGACATCAAAGAGGGGCTGTCGGAGGGCAAAATGCTCGACATATATCAAACCTCGGCGCTGATGGATTTCGACACCCGCGTGACCGGTGTCACCGGCGACTATGCCGCAACCGCCGGATCGGATGTCGTTGTGATCACCTCGGGCGTGCCGCGCAAACCAGGGATGACGCGCGAAGAGTTGATCGGCGTAAATGCCGGGATCGTCAAAAGCGTGATGGGCGAAGCGATGAAACACTCGCCGCGAGCGATATTTCTGATCGTCTCCAATCCGATGGACACGATGACCTACCTGGCGTTGCGATCGAGCGGGCTGCCCGCCTCGCAGGTGTTCGGCATGGGCGGACAGTTGGACTCATCGCGGTTCCGTTGCTACCTGTCGCGCGCACTCGGGGCAAGCATGTCCGATGTGGACGGGATGGTGATCGGCGGACATGGCGACACTACCATGATACCTCTTGTAGATAAGGCGGCTTGGCGGGGTGTGCCCGTTTCGCGGTTTGCTTCGGCTGAGGTTTTGGATAAGGTGGTCGCCGATACGATGGTCGGTGGAGCTACTTTGACGGGGCTTTTGGGCACTTCGGCGTGGTATGCACCGGGTGCGGCTGCCGCGAGTGTCGTTGAAGCCATCATGTTCGACCAGAAGAAAGTTATCCCTTCGTGCGTTGCTTTGAACGGTGAGTATGGCCAGCGCGATATCTGCATCGGTGTGCCCACCGTGATTGGTCGCGGGGGGGCCGAGAAGATTTTGGAGATCGAACTCAATGCCGACGAAGCTGCGAAATTCGCCGCTTCAGCCGAAGCTGTCCGCAAAACCAATGCGGTGCTGGGCGAGATCGGGGCGTTGTAACTCTTGGCGTGTTCAGATAAAAAGCAGGACGGCCTTTTCGAAGGGTCGCCCTGCTTTTTGACGAGAGAGATTTAGGGTAATGATGCCAAAAGTGGCGCTTTTTTTAGTTTTTGAACGTCAGACCGGTCGCGGGGTCTTTGGCGGAAGTTTTGGCGGCAGTGCTCACTTCCACCGGTTTTTCGCGGTCGATATTCCCTGCTAAAATCTCGCGAGAGAGCTGATTCACAATGTTTTGTTGGATGGCTCGTTTGACGGGGCGGGCGCCGTACACGGGGTCGAAGCCGGCGTCGGCGAGCCATTCGCGTGCCTTGTTGTCGACGCGCAGTTCGACGCCGTTGTGGGCCAGCATGCGTTCGATGGCGCCGATCTGGATGTCGACGATCTTCAGCGTGTCGCGCCGCGTGAGGGGCGTGAACATCACGATCTCGTCGATGCGGTTCAGGAATTCGGGCTTCAGCACCTGCTTCATCAACTCGATCACCTCGTCGCGCGTTCGCTCCACCACCTCGGGGGAGACCTCGCCCGACCCATCCTCCGCGGCCGAGAAATTCTCCCGGATCACGGCCGACCCCATGTTGGAGGTCATGATGATGATGGTGTTGCGGAAGTCCACGGTTCGTCCTTTGTTGTCGGTAAGTCGCCCGTCGTCAAGAACTTGCAGCAGGATGTTGAAGACGTCGGGGTGTGCTTTTTCGATCTCGTCCAACAGCACCACCGAGTATGGTTTGCGGCGGACGGCCTCGGTGAGTTGACCGCCCTCGTCGTAACCGACATATCCCGGAGGCGCCCCGATGAGCCGCGAAACGCTGTGGCGCTCCTGGTATTCGCTCATGTCGATGCGCGTCATCATGCCGTCGTCGTTGAACAGGAATTCGGCGAGGGCTTTTGCGAGCTCGGTTTTGCCGACGCCGGTGGTACCCAGGAACAGGAACGAGCCGATCGGGCGGCGCGGGTCGCCAAGTCCGGCGCGGCTGCGGCGAACGGCGTCGGAGATCGCTTTTATCGCCGCCTCCTGACCCACGACGCGGTGGTGAAGCTCAGACTCCATGTGTAGAAGTTTTTCGCGCTCGCCTGCCAACATTTTGCTGACGGGGATGCCGGTCCAGCGCGAAACCACCTCGGCGATGTCCTGTGCGTCGACCACCTCCTTGATCATTGCGCCGGAGTTGCCCGAGCTGCCGGAGTTGCCCGCGGCCTCGAATTCGCCCTGAAGATTGGCGATCTCGGTTTCGGTTTCGCGGATCTTGCCGTATCGCAGTTCGGCCACCAATCCGTAGTCGCCACGTCGTTCGGCTTCGGCGGCCTCTACCTTGTAGCGTTCGATGCGTTCCTTGCCGGACTGTATTTTTTCGAGCATTTCGCGCTCGCTCTCCCACCGGGCGCGCATGGCGTTGCGCTCGGAGTTGAGTTCGTCGATCTCGCGCGAGAGGGTTTCGAGGCGGGCGGTGTCGTTCTCGCGGCGGATGGCTTCGCGTTCGATTTCGAGCTGGCGCACGCGGCGGTCGAGCGTGTCGATCGGCTCGGGCACGGAGTTCATTTCGAGGCGCAGGCGCGAGGCGGCCTCGTCCACCAGGTCGATCGCCTTGTCGGGCAGGAATCGTGAGGTTATGTATCTGTGGCTCAGCTCGACGGCGGCGATGATGGCCTCGTCGCGGATCTGCACGCGGTGGTGGTTTTCGTAACGCTCCCGCAGGCCGCGCAGGATCGAGATGCTGTCCTCGGTGGTGGGCTCGTCCACCATCACCATCTGGAAACGGCGTTCGAGGGCTTTGTCTTTTTCGAAGAATTTCTGGTACTCGTCGAGGGTCGTGGCGCCGATCGTGCGCAAATCGCCGCGGGCAAGTGCCGGTTTCAGTATGTTGGCGGCGTCCATCGCGCCCTCGCCCTTGCCCGCACCCACGAGCGTGTGGATCTCGTCGATGAAGAGCAGGATCTCGCCGTCGGAGCCTATCACCTCTTTTACAACGGCTTTGAGGCGCTCCTCGAATTCTCCTTTGTACTTCGCGCCCGCGACCAACGCGCCCATGTCGAGCGAAAAGAGCTGTTTGCTGCGCAGGTTGTCGGGGATGTCGCCCGCGACGATTCGGTGCGCAATGCCCTCGGCGATGGCGGTTTTGCCCACGCCGGGTTCGCCCACGAGGATGGGGTTGTTCTTGGTGCGGCGCGACAGGATTTGCAGCACGCGGCGGATCTCCTCGTCGCGGCCGATCACGGGATCGAGCTTTCCGGCACGCGCCAGCTCGTTGAGATTAAGGGCGTATTTGCCCAGCGCGTCGAAAGTCTGGTCGCTGGTTTGCGAGTCGATCGAGGCACCTTTGCGCAGTTCGCGGATGGCGGCGATCAGCTCTTTTTCGGTGGCACCGGCTTGTTTCAGAATGCGCGACGCCTGGCCGCCCTCCTTGCCGAGCAGACCCAACAGCAAGTGCTCGACCGAAGCGAAACGGTCGCCGAACTGCGCCGTGTGGTCGGTCGCGCGCTGGATCACCTGCGATGACTCGGAGGCGAAAAACGGCTCGCCGGTGCTTCCGGTGCCCGAAACTCGCGGTAGAGCTCCGATCGCGGCCTCGGCCTCGGTGTGTACGGCGGCGGGATTGGCCCCGACGCGCGACAGCAGGAATCGGGCGAGCGAATCTTCATCGGCTGTCAGTGCGGCGAGTATGTGGAGCGGTTCGACGGCCTGGTTGCCGTGGGCGGACGCCAGCGACATTGCCGCCTGAAGCGTCTCTTGTGCTTTGATTGTCAGTGTGTTTATGTTCATGTCAGATTGTTTTTGTATCCGAACACATGCAAAATGTTTGCCACACGTGAAAAACTGACAAAATGGCAGGTGTGAAAAATGCGGGACAACAGCTCCGCATTAAACTCTTCACTGATATCTCGGCGTCAGTTTTGAAAGCGAGAACGAACACCCGACCCTGATCTGGTGGTAGGGGAAATCGACAATGCCGTACTGATACTGAAAAAAGAGATCGACGAACTTATGGTCGTATGTGAGTTTTGCGCGGTACGCAAGGGGACGGTCGCCATTGTTCATCCATCCGCAGTAGCCGCCGATCTGGTTTTCGAGGTTTATCCACCGGTTGGCGAGTATCACGTTGAGACCGTACATCGGGGCGTCGTTCTGGCGGCTGCCGGAGGTTTCCCAACACAGGAACCCGCCCTGGGCGACGAGCCTTATCTCGTTCAGGGTTTCCGACTTGAGAAAAAACGACTTTGCGATCTCGAAATCGAAATAATAACCCGGGGTGTCGTAAAAGCGCCTTTCGGGGAAATGGCTTCCCGAAGCGGTCTTGATCGTGGCCGAGAGAATGATCTGAGGCCGGTTTCTGCGCTCGCCGAGTATCGACATGCGCGTCTGCACGTAGACGTCGCCGCCGCCCCTGCCCTTTTTGCCTCCGTCGGGGCCGGGCGCGATGCCGCGTTCTGCGCAGACGGCCGGCGAAAGAGTGTAAAATTCGTACACGTCGTACCACAATTTGAACGACACGTGGCGCGGGACGAGCGGAATTTCGGCATCGAGGCGGATCCCGAGCGTGCGGTCGCCATATCCGAACGAGTAGTCGGTGGAGAGTCCGGCCCGGGTGTGCCCGGGGATCTTTCCGTCCGAAACCTCGGGTATGGCCAGGGCGTGCGGCCCGAAAACGGCGGGAGAATAATCCACCTGCTGCGCCTCGGCGGAGGTCGCGACAAATAACAGGCAGATCACGAGCCTGAGAGTGAGTATATTGTTTTTCATTGCGACAAATTTATGAAAAAAATGCGGGACAAGAATCCCGCATTTTAATTTATTACCCATAATTTAATTGGTGATCACTCCAGTTCGATGACCGGCTGACCGGCGGCGACACTGGCCCCCTCGGACACGAGCAGACGTTTGACGGTGCCCGCGGTCTCGGTCGCGATGTTGTTCTCCATCTTCATCGCCTCCAGCACGAACGCGTCGGTGCGGGTGCCTACCTTGTCGCCGACCCTAACGAAAAATGTCAGGATCCGGCCGGGCAGCGGGGCTACGATCGTGGGGCCGGTGATCTGCGGGGTGGTGTCGGTTTTGGCGTCGGCTTTGGTGTCGGCTTTGGCAGCGGCGACATCGGCGGCGTGGCGGGCGCATTTCGTGCGTGTGAGGAAGTCGCGGGCGACGGTCGGGAAGAGTTCGAGCAGCAGTATCTCTTTCTCGTTCGCGGCCAGAGGCACCCCGCCGCACTCGTCCAGCGTGGGATTGGGCTGCATCTTGTGACGCGAGGTGTCGTAGTTGGTCTCGACGGGCGAACCGGTGATCTTTTCGCGGAAAACGGGGTCGATGGGCACGGGTGTGGCGCCGTACTCGCCGCGCACGAGATTCACGAACTGCACGCTTTTGGTGGTGTAGAGCGGTTTGCCGTTCTTTTCGTCCATCGCGCAGTTGACCGCCTGAACACCCACGATCTGGCTCGTCGGCGTCACCAACGGAGGAAGTCCGGCCGCCAAACGAACCGGCGGGATCAGCTCCATCGCACGCGGAAGGATATCCTCGTTGCCGAGTTGCCGGAGTTGGGCCACCATGTTGGTGTACATGCCGCCCGGGATCTCGGCGTTTTTGACAAGTTCGTTGGGCGGCGGGAAACCGAAGTACGCCTCGATCCGGTGGCAGGCGTCGATCAGGCTCTCTTCGTCGACGGCGCGGGCGGCCCGGACGGCGCGGTCGAACTCGGCGTCGATCTCGGCCGGAAGCTCATCGTGCAGCGGGTCGAAAGGTTTCGCGGCGATCTTCACGGCGTCGAATTCGGACAACTCGGCGCGGATCGCCCCCAGCTCGCGGTTGATCTTCGCCACGGCCTCCATGTCGATTTCGAGTCCGATGCCCATCTTGCGGCAAAAGACCCACACCAGTTCCACGGCTGGCGCGGCGGGGCCTCCGGCGAAATTCCAGATATTGGTGTCTACGATGTCCGCACCGGCCGCGATCGCCGCAACAACGCTTGCCAGACCGTAGCCCGGCGTGCAGTGGGTGTGGAAATCGAGCGGAATGTCGTCGCCCAGGTCGCGTTTAAGAAGCGTCACAAGGTCGTGGACGCGGCGCGGCGGGATCAATCCGCTCATGTCCTTTATCGTGATCATGTCGGCACCCAGGTCGACCATACGGCGCACCTTGTCGAGGAAATATTCGTCGGTGAAGACCGGCTCGGGGTTCTTCCTGCCGCGCAGCCTCTCCATAAGCGTGAGAGGCGGATATTTCGGGTCGATCGTGTAGCAGACCGCACAGTCGGCCAGGCCGCCGTACTGCTTGACGCAGCGGATGGTCGAGGCGATGTTGCGCGCGTCGTTCAGCGCGTCGAAAATGCGCATGATGCCGAGGCCCGAAGAGACCGAGTTGCGGCAAAAACCCTCGATGATCTCGTCGGGATAGGGTTGGTAACCGAACAGATTGCGTCCGCGCGAAAGGGCTGTCAGCAGGCTGGCGTCGCCAACGGCCGCATGGATCTTTTCGAGTCGATCCCAGGGATTTTCGCCCAGATAGCGCATCACACTGTCGGGAACGGCGCCACCCCACACTTCGAGGGCGTAGAAACGGGCGTCGCGGTAGAAGGGCAGCACACGGTCGATTTGTGCCTGCGTCATGCGCGTGGCGAATGCCGATTGCTGACCGTCGCGCAGGGTCAGATCGCGGATTTTCAGTGATTTCATTTTCAGTTATAAACTTTAGGTTGCTTACAAAAACACTCATTCGCGCGGGTTGCGACTTACAGATGCAAAGGTAAAATGATTTTTTTAATTACAATCGTTTTGTGTGAAAAAAATAACAGATTGTAGTGCCGACGGTGGCGAAAGAGAGGCGGGAGAAGGGAGGCGAAGGGAGCTACGGGGGACGAGATGGTTGTCGAAGTATCGAGGCATTCCAGACCCCCGAATAAATGGCCTTCGGCCGCGGAGGGGGATGCGGGCAGCTACGGGGGACGAGATGGTTGTCGAAGTATCGAGGCATTCCAGACCCCCGAATAAACGGCCTTCGGCCGCGAGGGGAGGTATCGCTGAGCCAATCACTCCGCGTTCCATACGGCCGTTCCCCCGTGCCGTACTCACGCTACGTTCATTATTCAGCGACACCTCCCCTCGCTGAAGCGTTGGAGAAAGGCGGTGGTGGAAAGGCGGCAGGATCACCCGAGCAGTCCCAGCCTGCGGGCGTAGATGATCGCCTCGTGGGTGTTGTTGGAGCTTGTCTTTTCCAGAATGTTTTGGCGGTGGCGGTTCACGGTGTGGATGCTGATCGAGAGGCGCTCGGAGATCTCCTTGCTGTACATGCCGGCGCTGACCAACCGGAGTATCTCCTTTTCGCGGCGGGTAAGTTCGGTGCCCGGTTCGTTGCGGGCGGCAAAGGGGACGATCTCTCCCGTTTCGATGTTCATCAGGGTGAACCGCAGACCCGTGTCGGGCGTCTGGTCGGGCGAGATGTCGATCGTACCCAACTCGATAGGGTTGCCCTGTGCGCTGAAATCGAGGATTTGAAGCTGGCACACGACCCTGATCCAGTCGTCGTTTTTACCGAGAAGACGCAACTCGAAAATATACTTGTAATTTTTCCGCTCGTCATCGGGCAGGGTGGTCAGATAGTGGAACAGGCGCGTGAGAAAGTCATCGAAGAGCACTCTGTCGTCGGGATGGACGCGGCTCTTGAGGAAAGAGTCGTCGGGCGACCATCCTGACTCGGGAATCTCATAGCCAAACATCCCAAGCTGCGGCGACAGGAACGGATACCCCTCGTCGCGCACAACCACGAAAACGGGACTGTGGATCATCTCTGAAAGTGTCTCTACGTGAGGCTTATGAACCTGCCATGCAGGGTCGGTATCTAAAAAATGGTTATTATTCGCCATTTCGGGTTTGGGTGGTTATGCGTATCTTTGCCACGCAAGTTATGCAAAAAAAACGTTGAATCAATTTAAAAATTATGAAACAAACCAAATTATTTACGGCGGTTCTCTTTGTTGTTATGGTTCTCGGCGCGGGAAACGCGGGCGCGCAGAGCAGTGATCGGAAGCTCCATTCGAGGGCGCAGGTGTCGTTCTTCACGCCGCTGGGCACAAACGGACGGTTTTCGTCGCAGTACACCAATGATTTCTCTTTTAATATGTTGGTCGGGGTGTCGGCCGGTGAACAGGCATTCGCTTTTGCGGGGCTTTCCAATGTGATCCGCGGCGATGCCCGGGGATTTCAGTTCGGCGGACTGTTCAACAGTGTCGGCGGACAGGGTTACGGCTTTCAATTCGGCGGGTTGGGTAATGCCGTCGGGCGCGATTTCGAGGGTTTTCAATTCGGCGGGCTGGGCAACATCGTCGGGGGTGATTTCGAGGGTTTTCAGTTCGGCGGGCTGGGCAATATCGTTGGCGGCGATCTGGAGGGCTTCCAGTTCGGCGGTCTCGGTAATATCGTCGGCGGTGATCTCGATGGATTCCAATTCGGGGGGCTTGGCAATGTTGTTGGCGGCGATGTGGAGGGCTTCCAATTCGGGGGTCTGGGCAATGTTGTCCGCGGCGATATGGAGGGCTTCCAGTTCGGGGGACTGTTCAATGTGGCCAAGCGTGTGGACGGCGTGCAGTTCGCGGGGCTGGTGAACATTGCCGCACACAGCGACCTGCCGATAGGTCTGGTGAACATCATCGGGGATGGCGAGATGGGCATAGCCGCCGGATACAACGAGATAGGAACCGCGTCGCTCACTTTCCGTTCGGGCAGCCGCGTGAGTTACGGCATCCTGGGCGGCGGATACAACCACAAGGTCGGGGCGGTGAGTGTGACGGGCGGCTACGGCGCGCACATCAACATACTGCCGTGGCTGCGCATCAACAACGAGATAACGGGCGAGAGCATCGACAGTTTCAAGCGGCACGGCGGCGAGACGTTCAAAGCCGGATATGCGCTGATGCCCGCATTCAGGTTGGGCCGGGCAGAGCTTTTCGGCGGGCCGAGCGTCAATTTCATGCAGACCAACGACGAGGATATGCACACACTTTTCCCGAGCGGTTCGTTCTGGAAAAAGGAGCGCCGTTCGGGGCGACTGCAACAGGGTTTCATAGGCTGGCAGGTCGGGCTGCAAATCATTTTGTAAAAATTATTTTCCGCAATCGGGCAGCCGGATTCGGATCATCGAGCTCGGAGGGGTGAGTGTCGCCGAATAATGAACGTGGCGAGTGTGCGGGCAGGCAAAAAGCGTGTGGCGGCGGGAATTATTCGTCGTAACCGAAACGGCGAAGGGCGCTCTCGGAGTCGCGCCAGCCGTCGGAGACCTTTACGAAGAGTTCGAGGAAGACTTTTTTGCCGAGGAAATCTTCGAGGTCTTTTCGCGCCGCCGTGCCGACACGTTTCAGCGCCTCGCCCCTGTGGCCGATGATGATGCCTTTCTGGGATGCGCGCGCGACGTAGATCACGGCGCGGATGCGGTCGATGGCGGGCTCCTCGCGATACTCCTCGATGGCGACTTCGACGCTGTACGGCACCTCTTTGGCGTAGCTCAGCAGGATCTTCTCGCGGATGATCTCGCTGGCGAAAAACCTGAGGCTGCGGTCGGTCAAGGCGTCGCGGTCGTAGTAGGGATCACCCTCGGGAAGCAGCGAGAGTATGCGGCCCAAAAGTCCGTCGGTGTTGAAGCCCACCAGGGCCGATGCCGCGACTATCTGCGCGTCGGGTAACAACGTCTGCCAGCGTTCCACCATCGCGGTGACAACTTCGGGGGTCGACAGGTCGATCTTGTTTATTATCACTATGGTGGGGATGCCGCTCGTGCGGATGCTTTCGACCACATCGCTGTTGCGGGATGTCGGGCCGTTGGCTGCCGCGCCCTCCACCGTGTCGGTGACGTACAGAATCACATCGGCGTCCTGCACCGCGCCCCTCACCGAACGCATCATCGACTCCTGAAGTTTGTAGCCCGGACGGAGGATCCCCGGAGTGTCGGAGTAGACTATCTGGAAATCGCCGTGGCCTGTCATCCCGCCCGAGCCGTCGTCGGCACTGCCGTTCACGATCCCCATGATGCGGTGGCGTGTGGTCTGCGCCTTGGAGGTGATGATGGAGATGCGCTCGCCCACCAGACGGTTCATCAGTGTCGACTTGCCCACGTTGGGGTTGCCTATGATATTAACAAATCCCGATTTCATGCCACAAAAGTGCGAGCCGCACAGGCAATTGGCAATAAACTTTCAATAAACACAACTCTTTTCACGTGAGTTGATGGCGCAAAGGTGCGAGCCGCACGGGCAACTGGCAATAAACTTTCGATAAACACGACTCTTTTCACGTGAGTTGATGGCGCAAAGGTGCGAGCCGCACGGGCAATTAGCAATAAACTTTCGATAAACACAACTCTTTTCACGTGAATTAATGGCGCAAAGGTAGTAAAAATCGCTAACTTTGCACGCATGGAAAAACCGACTGTTGCACTGATCTACGATTTCGACGGGACGCTCTCGGCGGGAAACATGCAGGAGTACGATTTCATTCCGGCGGTGGGCAAAAGCAATGTCGATTTCTGGAGGGAGTCCTCGCAGCTCGCGCACGACGCCGATGCCGACCCCATACTCACATACATGGCGCGGATGATCGCCGAGGCGAAGTCTGCCGGTGTGCCCATCACGCGGGAGAGGTTTCGTGAGTTCGGACGCAGTGTGAAGCTTTTTCCGGGCGTCGAGGAGTGGTTCGGGCGGATCAATCGCTATGGCGACGAGAAGGGTTTGCAGATCGTGCACTACATTAACTCGTCGGGCATTCGCGAGATGATCGAAGGGACGGCAATCGCCGGTGAGTTCAGGAATATATACGCATGTTCGTTTTTGTATGACGAGAAGGGCGAGGCCTACTGGCCCGGTGTGGCGATCAACTACACCAACAAAACGCAGTTCATTTTCAAGATCAACAAGGGCGTCGAGGCGGTGTGGGATGGCAAGGCGGTGAACGAGTTCATTCCGGAGAGCAAGCGGTCGGTGCCTTTCCGGCGCATGATATATTTCGGCGACGGCACAACCGATATTCCCTGCATGAGGCTGGTCAAGTCGTCGGGCGGATATTCGATCGCCGTGTATGGGGATGCGAGCCGCACGGGCGATTCGGGCTACGCAAAAGAGGCGGCGCTGAAACTCCTGAATGAGAACAGGGTCGATTTCGTAACGCCCGCGGATTACAGCGAGGGGCAGGTGCTCGACCGGATCGTTCACACGATAATAGATAAAATCGCGGCCGAGGTGGAGCTTTCAAGATTAGTCGGAACGCCGCCGGCGGATTTAGCTACGCGATAGAAGAGATGAGGATTGTTTTTGCAACAAATAACAGGCACAAGTTGGAAGAGGTCGGCGCGATCCTCGGGCCTGAGTGGGAGTTGGTGACACCGGCGTCGTTGGGCATCACCGAGGATATTCCCGAGACTTGCGACACTCTTGAAGGTAACGCGCTGCAAAAGGCGCGGTATGTGTATGAGCGTCTTCGAGGTGCCGATCTTCGTACAAATAGATCCGCCGTGACCGTTGCCACTTTCGCGGACGACACCGGGCTGGAGGTTGCGGCTCTGGGCGGGGCGCCGGGTGTTTATTCCGCCCGATACGCGGCGGTGGCCGATGACAATTTCCGCGTAGCCGAATCCGCCGTCGACGTTCCGACTTTTGATGATAATAACCGGCTGCTGCTGCGGAATCTGGAGGGTGTGGCGGATCGGTCGGCGAGGTTTCGCACCGTGATCGCCCTGATACTCGGCGGGCGCGAATATCTGTTCGAGGGGCGGGTCGAGGGGCGCATCATTGATGAATATCGCGGCAACGGGGGATTCGGTTACGATCCGATCTTCGTCCCCGAGGGCGCCACGCAGACTTTCGCCCAGATGCCCGCCGAGGATAAGAACGCAATCAGCCACCGGGCACGCGCCGTTGAAAAACTTGCCGATTTTTTATCGAAAATCCCAAACTCCAAATCATGAAAAGGATATTTTTATTGACTTGCGCGGCGCTGGTGTGCGCCTCGTGCGGCGGACAAAAAAACAAACGGGCGGGCGCCGACACGACCAACGGCAACACTGCGGACAGCACGGCCCCGGTGGTCTACAAACTCGAAATACCCGCCATCATCACCGAGCCCGAAGAGCAGGCGCGCTGGGCCGTGGAGCACTATTGGGACAGGTTCGCCTTTGCCGACACCACCGCCGTCGCGCGCTGGGGCGACTATGCCGAACAGGCATTCGTCAACTTCTTGGACCAGGTGCTGGTGCGTATTCCGCCCGACATGGGCGACCGGGCCGTCGTGGTGCTTTTCGATCGGGCTGCCGCCAACAAACCGGTGTTCGACCGGATGGCCGAGATCGCGGAAAAATATCTGTTCGACCCCAATTCGCCTTTCCGCAATGAGGATCTCTATATCTTCTCGCTGAGGGCGATACTTGCAAATCCCGCGCTCGACGAATGGGAACGCATCCGGCCGCAGGAACAGCTCCGGCTCGCTCTCAAAAATCGGGTCGGCGACAGGGCCGCGGACTTTCGATACACACTTGCCAGCGGTGCCACGGGAACGCTGCACAATCTGCGGGCGCGATACACGATACTGTTTTTCAACAATCCGGGCTGTCCGACCTGCCGCGATATGATGGAGCAGATCATGACCTCGCCGTTCCTTGTGAACCGGATCGAGCAGGGCGCGCTGGCGGTGTTGGCCGTATATCCAGACGAAGACCTCGCGGCGTGGCGCGAATATCTGTCCGGCATGCCGCAGAGTTGGATAGTCTCGTACGACGCGACGCAAACCATCGAGAACGACGAACTGTACGATCTGAAGGCAATTCCCACCATCTATCTGCTCGATGAGGGCAAACGGGTGATGCTCAAGGACGTGATGTCGATTCCACTCATAGAACAAACCATATACGACAACGAACAACAACAGTAATAGATATGATACTTATCGACGGAAAGGAAGTTGCTGCGGCTTTGAGACTCGAAATCGCCGCGGAGGTGCAAACAATAACGGCGGCGGGAGGAAGACCCCCCTGTCTGGTGGCGATACTCGTCGGCGACGACGGTGCTTCGCAAACCTATGTGGCGAGCAAGGAGCGGATGTCGACCGAGGTGGGCTTCACATCGCGCGTGTTGCGCATGCCCGCTTCCACCACCCAGGAGGAATTGCTCGCCGAGGTCGCGCGTCTAAACGCCGATCCCGAGGTCGACGGATTTATCGTGCAGATGCCGCTGCCCCGCCACATCGACGAACAGAAGATCATCGAAGCCATAGACCCCGCCAAAGATGTCGACGGATTCCATCCCGAGAACGTCGGACGCATGTCGATGGGGCTTCCCGCATTCGTTTCCGCCACGCCCGACGGAATACTCTCGCTGCTGAAATATTATGAAATTCCCACCGCGGGCCGCCACTGCGTCGTCATCGGCCGCAGCAACATCGTCGGACGGCCCATCGCAAATCTGCTCTCACAAAAAGGGTGGGACTGCACCGTCACCATCTGCCACAGCCGGACTGCCGACCTCCATTCCGTCGTCGCCACCGGTGATATCGTCATCGCAGCGTTGGGTCGCGCGGAATTCGTCACCGCCGATATGATAAAACCCGGAGCCGTGGTCATCGACGTCGGCATCACGCGCGTGCCCAGCCCCACCGCCAAAAACGGCTACCGGCTCGCCGGCGATGTCGCTTTCGACCAAGTTGCCCCCCTGTGCTCCTACATCACCCCTGTGCCGGGCGGTGTCGGTCCAATGACAGTCGTCTCACTCATGCGCAATACGCTCAAGGCGGCTATGCGCTGAGCTACGCAGTAATAAGCTACGCGGTATCACGACTTTTTTGAAAAAAAGTCATCCAAAAAACTTTGACGGAAACTGCGTTTCCTTTCCCGGGTGTTCGGATTTTTCGGCGCAGGCTCCGCCTGCTCAGATTAAAATGAAGATATTTTATAAAATGAAAGCGAGCTTCAATTTTATAAAATATCTTCATTTTAATGGTTGCACTTTGCGCAACCCCGAAAAACCCGTAAACTAAAAACCGCGGCGAGTCCGGGGGACATTCGGTTCTCGAAGTACAATGACATTTAGACCCCCAAGGGACGGGACGGCCTTCGGCCGTGTTCAAAAAGTAACTATTGTGTTTCGCGGGCTTTTTCGCGGCGGAATTCTTCGGCGTAGGCGGGCAGGGGATCGTTGCGGTCGGCCCACATTCGGTTTGTTATCAGATATTCGCGTCGACGGTCGATTCGGGCGGCGATGGGGAATTCGGGTTTTGCCAAGGCTTGGTGGAAAGCGCGTTCGGAGGGTCGCACGGTGCGGTCGAATACATCGCGCATGGTCGGTTGGAGGTTGATTTTCCATGAGAAACCTTGCAGGATCGAGGGTTGCGTGTTGGGGATCTGATCCATCGGGTAGGCGGTGTAATCGACGATATTTCGCGGGACGATGTAGCGCAGGGAGTCGTTTTCGAACAGGAAGCTGATGTTGTCGGCCGACATTACGAGGAACATTTTGGGGTCCGACATCACGGTGCCGCCGCGGCCGTCGGGTGCGGGTTCCTCCTCCTGCATGTAGTAGAGGGTCTGGGTATTTTCGTAGACGTTGTGTCGTTGTAGTTCGCCCTCGCTGAAGAACGACTCCATGCGCCGGCCCTTGACCTGGTTGAATTGGCGTGATGTGAGGTCGCCTACCTGCGAACCCATGATGGGATTGACGAAGAATTCGGCGCGTTCGATCTGTTGTTTTGCGGTGTAGAGGGTGATCGAGTCGGCGGTTATCTGGCTGTCGGCGTGCCACATGATGGGGCTTTTGTAGAGATGGACCGTCGAGTCGACCGAGAAACCCACCATCGAGTCGGCCACGGCCTGCATGTCGCTGCGCCAGATCTTGACGTTGCGCCAGCCGCGGAAGATGCGGAAAGTGGTGTCGGACGAGGTGGAGTCGCGCCGGGCGAGCGAGTCGCGGGGGGCGGTGAGCGAATCGAGGCGCGGGCGTCCGAGCGAGTCGAGGCCGAGCAACGAATCGAGAGCCGTGCGCGAGAGGGAATCGAGACCGCTGAGGTCGAGCGAATCGAGGCGGGCCAGAGAATCGAGCAGCGAAGGGTCGGAGTCTCGCTGTGCAGTGCGGCGCCGAGCGGCGATTTTTGCCGCTTTTTTTGCAGCTTTGGTGGCGGCTTTTTCGGCCCTGCGTTCAGCTTTGAGGCGTTGTTTTTCGGCCCGGGCTTCGGCCCTGGCGGCGAATTTGGCTTCGCGGGCTTCGGCGGCCAGACGCTTTTTCTCGGCCTTGAGACGTTTGGTCTCGGCTTTTTTCAGCGCTTTGTATGCTTTCGGGTCGGCCAGGCGGATGCTGTCCATGCGCGCCAGGTCGTCGGCGCGGGCAATGCTGTCGAGACGCAATCGGGCAAGCGAATCTGTCGTGCCGACGGGCGGGGCGACACTCTCGGACCGCGGACGGATGTAGCTCTCGGCGGTGGCGAGGCTGTCGAGACGGGCGGTGAGTTCGGCCGCCCTTTCGCGAAGTTCGATTACCTCGATGGGCGCGGGATTTTCGGGCTCGGGGGTTGGTTCCGGCTCAGGGGCGGGCTGGGGAGCGGGCTGGGGAGCGGGCTGGGGAGCGATCTCCGGCAGGGAGTCGACCACGGGAGCCAAATTTGCGGGCAGGCTGTCGGGCGGCGCGGTCATGATCCCTGGGTCCGGCGCAGTCTCGATCTCCGGCACCGGTGCGACTTCCGGTTCCTGCACAATCCCGATCTCCGGCGCGGGCTCAGGAGCGGGAGCGGGCGGATAGAGCGCCGTCATGATCGAGTCGGCCTGCCGGTTCACACCTGCGATCCGTCCCCTAAGCTCCGAGATCACCCCCGCAAGGCTGTCGGCCATCAAAAGACGCACCGAATCGGAAAGCGAATCGACCCAGCGAAGGTGTGCGAAACGGTCGCCGACATCCTCGCCCGCCTCCGCGGGGCCGCCGAGAGAATCGCGCCGTCCGTCCGAGGGGTAGCGCACGTACATGAAGATCGTGTCGGCCCGCAGATAGAGCGTGTCGGTGTTGCCCTGGTCGGCGTCGTAGTTGAGCAGCGACGGGCGGCGCGTGAGTCTCGTCTCGCCGCGTGCACCCCAATAGTGGGCCAGGTCGCCGAAAGCCGAGCTGTCGTGCTCGTTGTCGTCGATCTGGACGTTGCCGTAGAGTATGGCGTCGCGCGAGCGGGCGGCGTAGTCGATGGTGTCGGCCCACGTCTCGCGGAACTCGTCGAGCAGGTAGGCCCGGTCGTGGAAGAAATAGGTGCTGTCCCGGGTGTTGTACCTCCCCCGCAGCGCCGAGATCATCTCGCCCTCCGCAGTCCAGATGTAGGTGAGGGTGTAGAACGTTGCGACCTTAGTTTCGGAGTTGTAGCGCACCGAGTCGGAGATCAGCTCGTGCGTGTCGTTCTTCATCTGCACATTGCGCACCGCCACCATCTCGTGCAGGTCGGAGTAGTAGTATCCCCGCTCGCTCTCCAGCACATTGTCCTGTTGGTAGACCACGCCGCCGCCGTTCCAGGTGCCGATGTTGTCCGCCGTGTTGAAGGTGAAGCGCTCGGTGGTGTATAGTGTCGCGTCGCCGTCCACAACCTTGACCACGGGCGAGAAGACACGCGCAAGGTTCAACTCGCCGTTGTACTCCACACGGTCGCCGTAGACGAAAGTCGAATCTTTGTTTATGATGACGTTTTTGAAACACTCGATCCGGCGGTCGGAGTATCTCACCGCGCTGTCGCACGAGATCACCGCGCCATTGTGGTGAAAAACCACGTTGCCCAGGAAGACCACCGCATTGTCTTCCAACTCGGGCAGACGCATCGCGGCCTCGGCCTTGATGTCGACAGGCTTCTTCTCGCCGCTTTGCTGTTGGGTGGCGGGGCTGCCGGTGGGGCTTTGTGTCGTGTCGCCGACGTTTTTCAGCGCCTGCGAAAACATGGCCCCGCCGAAAACGAGACCCGCCGCCAAAAGCATATAGCCCCGAAGGCTCACTTAAACCATCGTTTGTTGAGGAAGTCGTCGGGCGAGAACATCGGGTCGATGCGGACGTACATCTCGTCGATCTTGGCATCGAGCCACTCGCGGTAGGTTGTCTCCTGTTTGCGCCGCAGGGCCAGCTGTTCCACTTCGAGCCAGTCTTCGGCCAGGTTGGCCTTGTGGGCGGGGATCACCTCGACGAGTTTGAGCATCTTGCCCATTTCGTCCATCCGTGAGTCGCGGCCTATGAAAGCCGGCGACATCTCACCCTCCTTGAGGCGGATGAGGGGCACGGCGTCCCACTGTTCTATCTCGTCTTTCACGAACCTTGTGCGGGTCGACTTGGGGTCGTAGTTGCCCATGCGCTGGAGCAATTGCTGATTGGAGACCACACCGCCGTTCATCTTCGAAGCCTTGTCGTCGGAGTGGCGCAACGCGGCGTCGGCAAAGGTGATCTCACCGCTGCGGATCACACCGGCCAGCGAGTCGAGAAAGGTGACCGTCTCACGCAACTCGTCGTCGGTGTAGACGGGCTTCATCAGGATGTGGCGCACGTGGTAGAGGCCGTTCGGACGGTCGATCAGCTGTATGATGTGGAAGCCGTATTCGGTCTCCACCACTCCCGACACCTGGCCGGGTTGCAACTTTTCGATCGCCTCGGAGAAGGGGGCCACGAACCCCATCCTGTCCTGCGGATCCATCTCGCCGCCACGTGTGGCCGATCCCGGGTCGGCGGAGTACATCACCGCCAGACGGTCGAAACGCTCGCCGTCGATGATGCGGCGCCTCAGTTCGAGCAATCTCTCTCTCGTGCGCTGTTTTGCCAACTCTATCGAGCGCGGCAGACGGGTTATCTGGGCGTAGACATACTGTTCGGGAACGATAGGCAGCGAGTCGGGGTCGATGCGGCGGAAAAACCTGTCGACCTCGCCCGGAGTGACCTTCACGCGGTCGGTCGAAGTGACCCAACTGCGCATCTCCTGGGCGCCGTAGAACTCCTCAAGATCCTTTCGCATATCCTCCTTGATGGTGTAGAGGGGTTTGTTCATCCGGCTTTCGAGCGCGCGGATCGAACCCGCCTCGGCGATCATACCCTCGGTGTTGGTCTCCACCGCCTCGGCTATGCGCGGGGCGAGACCCTCCAGGCCGATCGAGTCTATCTGGGCACGTTGGTAGAGCAGTTTCTGTTCGAGCAGCATTTCGAGCGCCTCGACCATCGGCTCGCGCGGCGAGGTGTAATTCTGGGTACGGTACTGTTCGGTCATCAGGCGTGCCTGGGTGGCCACGTCGGAGTAGAGAACGGGCGAACCGCCCACCACGGCAACCACCTTGTCGGCAATGAACCGCTGCTGGGCGCGGGTCGATATCGCACCCGCCAGCAGGGCAAATAGTATGAATGTTTTCTTTATCATGTTCACAAACGAATAGAGCGCAAAGATACTCTTAATATTCTTAATTGATATGTATGACAGCTTTCTTTTCGAGCAGCGCCACGCGGTAGATGCTGTCCTCGCAGGCGCGGATTATTTCGGCACGGCGGCGTGTGGCGACGCTTTGGCGCACTATCTCCGACACCATTTCGTAGGGAGTGGTCTCGCCGACGGTGCGTTTTTCGGAGATCACGAACCACCAGGTGGTGCCGCCGTCGGTCATCTCCTGAACACCCGTGCGGCCGAGCAGATCGTCGTACGAGGCGTTGCGGCGTGTGGGCAGCAGTGCCAGAAACTGGGGATACTCGATCCATTCGTTCACCTCGCGCAGTGCCAAAGCGTTCTTTTGTGCCATTGCCGTCGCTTCGGCTGCCGCGTCGCTGTTCCACGACGAGAATAGCTCCTTGAGGCGCGCCTTCTGGCGGAACGCGCTCGGGAAAGCCACGACCCGTCCCTTGACTATCGAGCGGTCGAGCACGAAGTCTCCCTTGTGCTCGTTGTAATAGTCTTGCAGATCTTTGACCGTGTAGAGCGAGTCGCCCGCCGTGCGCGAGATGAAGTAGTCGTCCAGTCGACGCGAGATCAGGTTGTTGCGATAGGCTGTCACCAACTCCTCGTCGGCCGCGTCGTCGCCGAAAAGCTGGGTCGCCTCCTGCAACTTGAGGTTGTCCCTCACCCAGCGGTCGACGTAGTTCTCGACCCACTTCACGCTGTCGGCACCCACAAGGCCCGTCGGAAGAACCGCTTCGAGATCCATCTGGCGCAGAGTCTCCTTGCCCGCGCGGGCAAGCACACGCTCTCCCTCGAACGGATTGGGGATACTCTTGCAACCCGCCAGGGCCACAAAGAGGCACAGAACGACTATTCGGAAATATCTATTCATCGGCTGTTTTTTCTTGAAACGTGTTTTTTTTGTTTTTAGTGCATGCACGCCGGTGCAGCACGACTATCGCCGCGACGAGCAACAGCGCACTCGCCGCATATACCGTCCAATAGATCGGGTCGTTGCCGAGCATGGCGCGTGTATCCGTGGCCTGGGTGCCGGTCAGTTCGAGTGTCAGGTAGGCAAGGCCGTTGTTGATGGCGTGGATGGCGATCACCGGAACGAGCGAACGGGTCTGAAGATAGATGTAGCCCATCACCACGGCGATGACGAACGCGTTGACCATCTGCGGCAGGATGGGCGTGTGCACAAGTCCGAAAAATGCGGACGAAACCAACACCGCCGCAGCGCCACTCCATCTGCGCGAAAGACGCTCCAGAACCAACCCGCGGAAAAATATCTCCTCCAGCACAGGGGCCGCCACGACTGTCATCAGGATCGACCAGCCGCCGCGGCCTATCATATCGTTCAGCTGTTCGAGGTAGCTGTCGGGAAAGAGCGCCAACAGAGGTTCGATCACTATGCCCGCCGCCGTTGCCAACACTATGCCCGCAACGATCAGCGGCCCGTCCGACCGGTGAACTCCGAAACCGAGCTTCACCCCGCCCCTGCTCCGGAGCCACAACATTCCGCCCGCGACCGCAAGCGCGAACTGCGAAACATAGACGGTGAACATAGCCCACGGGGACATGACGGAGCCCTCGGCGGCAGCCTGTCCCGAACCTCCGGAGGCCGTCATAACCACCCCCCCCACTATCGAAACAACGAGCGTGGCGCCGAAAAAAATGGCCGCCAACACACCCAAATCTGCCCAAACCGAATAACGTTTCGTCTCCATATTGACGCAAAAGTATGAAAAAATTCGAAAAAATCGCTATTTTTGCGGGTTGCATATTCTATATCCGTATGGGAAAAATTGTCGCTCTGGCGAATCAAAAAGGGGGAGTAGGGAAGACCACGACCGCTATAAATCTGGCGGCGTCGTGTGCCGTGTTGGGCAAAAAAGTGCTGCTGGTCGATGCCGATCCGCAGGCTAACGCAACCTCGGGACTCGGTTTCGATATCCACGGGGCCAATCTGTATGACTGTATAGCGGGCCGAAAAACCGCCGCCGAGGTGATACTCAAAAGCGATGCCGTCAAGAACCTGTGGCTGCTGCCGTCGTCGATAGATCTTGTGGCCGCCGACACCGAACTGCCGCAGATGGAGGGCGGGCACAGGGTGATAAAAAATATTCTCGAACCGGTGCGCGACAAGTACGACTACATATTCGTCGACTGCTCGCCATCGCTCGGATTCACCACCGTGGGTGTGCTCGTGGCCGCCGACAGTGTGATGATTCCGGTACAGTGCGAGTACTTTGCGCTCGAAGGGTTGGGCAAACTGCTCTCCACCATTAAAAAAACGCGCGAGAAACTCAACCCCGACCTGGCGATCGAAGGTTTCGTGCTCACGATGTACGGTCGTAACCGGCTGTCCAACCAGGTGGTCGGCGAGGTTAAAAAACACTTCGCCGAGCTGGTGTTCGACACGATCGTCACGCGCAACATCCGCCTGAGCGAGGCGCCCGGTTTCGGAATGCCCGTGATGCTGTACGACGCCTCGGCCTCGGGCAGCCTCAACTATCTCAATCTGGCCAAAGAGTTCATAAAAAGAAATAAAAAATAATTGTGAATTATGAGTTATGAGTTATGAGTTAAGCTACGCGGAACGATTTTGCGCGTAACAGTCGCGCGTTAGCCAACTCATAACTCATAACTAATAACTCATAACTCAAAAAAAGTTATGATAAAGCAAAAAGGACTTGGCCGCGGTCTGGCCGCCATCTTCGAAACCGAAGAGTTGACAGACCCCAAGGCCGCCAAACCGATGGCCGACACGGGTGAGATCGCCGTCGCAGACATCTCGCCGAATCCCAAACAGCCGCGCACGCAGTTCGACGAAGAGGCCCTGGCCGAGCTTGCCGATTCCGTTCGTACTCTCGGTGTGATCCAGCCGCTGACCGTCAAACACGAGGCCGGCGGACGATACACCATCATCAGCGGTGAACGCAGGTGGAGGGCGGCGCAAAGGGCGGGGCTCGAAACGGTACCCGTCTATGTGCGCGAGGTGGACGACCAGACGCTGCACGAAATGGCGCTGGTGGAGAATATCCAGAGGCAGGATCTCAACGCGATGGAGGTCGCCTTCTCGTTGAGGAGGTTGATGGAGGAGTGCGACCTGACGCAGGACCGACTCAGCGAACGGGTGGGGAAGAAACGCTCGACCATTGCAAATTATCTGCGCCTGCTCAATCTGCCGGACGAGGTGCAACTCGCCGTCAAGGAGGGTTTCATCTCGATGGGCCACGCCAAGGCCATAGCCTCGGCGCCCGAAGAGGCACAACTCCCGCTGCTCAGAAAGACGGTCAAAAAAGGATTATCCGTCCGTCAGCTCGAAAAGCTTGCCGCCGCCGCGGAAGCCTCCGGCAGCGGCGATGTCCACAACGATCAGGAACGCGAATTCCCCGAGAGCTACGCCCGTCTGGTGGAGATGCTGGAGCGGGTGTTCGGATCGAACATAAGTCTGAAAACGACTCCTAAAGGCAAGAACAAGATCGTCATAGAGTTCTCCGACGACAGCGACATCGAACGCCTCATCGAGCGAATCGCAAGTGTGGAATAGATACATATTGGTGTTTTGCGCCCTGCTTGCCGCGGGGGTGTGCCGCGGACAGAACGTCAACCCGCGAATGGGCGAACGTATCTTCGTGCGCGGAGGCATAGCCGAGGTCACCGCCGAGAACAGAGCGCAGGTCAATCTGTCGGCCATGACACCCGACTCGCTCTATAAATTCATGGCGGCGTTGGATTCTCTGAGGGCCGACGGCGTAAGGTTCGACCGCGCGCTGACCGACTCGATCGTCACCTCGCTGGTCGACAAAAGCGTGCCCGTGGGCGACAGTCTCGACGAACAGGGATTGGCCGAACTTGTGGCCCGACGGAAAGCCCTCACGCTGAACTCCGCAACCGTGCGCCGGTTCATGGACGACGCGGCGTTCATCGCAAGATATATCGACGGCGGGGCCGATACGCTGATCCCGCGTCTGGTGCCGCCCGACACTCTCACGCGGCGCGAAAAACGGCGACTGGCGCGTCTCGACTCCACCGCTTACCGGCACAGCGCCATTTTCCGCGACTCGATACCCCTTTCGCGCATGGTCGCAATTTCGCTGGCCCTGCCCGGATTTTCGCAGTTGTACAACAAACAGGCGTGGAAGATCCCCGTGTTGTACGGCACCGTGGCGGCGGGTGTGGGCGTATACGCGTGGCAGACAAAGCTGTACAGACCCTATAAACAACAATACGACGCTTTCATAGACCACAAGGGAAAGAGAAGCGATCACGGAACGGGAAGCCAGGAGTGGAAACACTACGAGGCCACGATGAACGAACTGCAGGCCGGAATGATCCGCCACAACACCTACCGTCAGTTGGCGATCGGGTTCGCCGCCGCTTCGTACATGTATTTTCTGATCGACGGCACGCTGAACTATCCGGGGGTGGCCACCGATGTCAAAAAAGCCACCACGCTGGCGATGGTCTTTCCGGGCGCGGGGCAGATCTACAACAAGACATATTGGAAACTGCCCATCGTGGTGGGCGGGTTTTCGATCCTGGGCTACGTGGTGGGGTGGAACAATCGCGGATACCAGCGAAACATGAGAGCGTTCAACGCCCTGACCGACGGCAACGACGCGACGGTCGACGAGTTCACCGAGAATGGCAATCCCCGGTCGGAGAGTGATCTGTTGCAGATGAAGAACTCCTATCGACGAAACAGAGACCTGTGTCTGATATTTCTGGGACTGTTCTACATCATGCAGACGATCGACGCGCACGCCACGGCGCACATGAAGGCCTACGACGTGTCGGACAATCTGGCGGCTTCGCGGATGCAGATATCGTTCGAGCCGTCGATGGACCGCTTCTTCTCGCATCGTGCGGGCGGGGCGGTCAACACTTACGGTTTTTCACTCAACATGCGTTTTTAGACATGATCAGATTTGTAACATCGGCTCTCGCCCTTCTCTTTTGTCTGCCGTCAGGCGCGGCACAGAGGGGTGTGCCCATCTTTCCCGACGACGGCGCTCCGGCCCGCACGACCTCCGAACCCCGTGATCTGCCCGAGTGGAGTCCGCTTGCGGCCGAGGAGGCGTGGGTCTCCGCTCCCGAAACGCTCGACTCGATGCTGGTAGCCATGCACGGCGAGAGCAGTGTGGCCGCCTTCGAGAAGTTTTTCGACGAGTTGATCCGTCTCGACACCACGCTCGTGCTCACCAGCGATACTCCCGACTCGGTCTATCAGCGTCGTCTGCGGTCGATATTGTCGCCCATCGGGTTGCCGTGGAACGATATCGTCAAGCAATACATCGTGATGTACACAACCGCACGGCGGAGCACCGTGGGTAACGTGTTGTCGCGCTCGCAGTTCTATTTTCCGATGATCGAGGCAGAGCTGGCGCGGGCCGGACTGCCTCTGGAGTTGAGAATGCTGCCGGTGATCGAGTCGGCGCTGGTGCCCTCGGCGCGTTCGCGGGCCGGAGCGATGGGGCTGTGGCAGTTCATGTATCCGACGGGCAGGCAATACGGACTGGAGATCACGACGTTCCTCGATCAGCGGCTCGATCCGGTCGCCTCGACTCGCGCCGCATGTCGATACCTCGCCTTTTTGTACCGCTTGTACGGCGACTGGTCGGTGGTGTTGGCGGCCTACAACTGCGGGCCGGGCAATGTGAACCGTGCGCTGAAACGTGCGGGCGACGGGGCGAAAAGTTATTGGGACATCTATCCCTACCTGCCCGCCGAGACGCGCGGATACGTCCCCTCGTTCATTGCCGTCACCTACGCCTACGCATATCATCGCCAGCATGGGATCGAGATCGCGGAAAATACCCTGCCGCTGGCAGTCGACACGGTGGCCGTGAGCCGTCTGCTGCATCTCGACCAGGTGGCAACGACGCTCGAAATCCCAATCGAAACGGTGCGCGCTCTGAATCCGCAATATGTAAAGGATATCGTGCCGGCGCTCGACAAGACCTATTCGATCGTGTTGCCCCAGGCCCGCACCACCGAGTACGTGGGCCGCGAGAGCGAGATACACGGAAAGGACTCGCTCTATCTGGCCGAATATCTGAACCCCGCCAATATCGACGCCACGAAGGCGCTGCTGACCGCCACCGCGACCGTGCATCGCGTCAAAAGCGGCGAAACACTCGGCCATATCGCCATAAAATACGGAGTGAGAGTGACCGACATCATGCGGTGGAACAACCTTAAAAGTTCCAACAAACTCTCCATAGGACAGAGGCTCGAAATACAGAAATAGATGTTAATTGTTAGTTGTTAATTGTTGGCTACGCAGAATTTTTGCGTTGGGGCAATTAACAATTAACAATTTATAATTGACAATTGATTTGACTTCGGACACCATAGTCGCACCGGCCACTGGTCGGGGCGGAGCGATCGCCATCGTCAGGGTGAGCGGCGGGGATGCCATTGCTGTGTGCGACCGGATTTTTGTGGCCCGCAGCGGGCGGCCCTTGTCCGAAGCCGCCGGATACACGGTACATTTGGGTGAGATTCGTGACGGCGACGAGGTTGTGGATGAAGTTTTGGCGACCGTTTTTCGCGCGCCGCACTCATACACCGGCGAGGATTCGGTCGAGATATCTTGCCACGGGTCGCCTTACATTGAGAAACGTGTGCTGCAACTTTTGATCGCCAGCGGAGCGAGAATGGCAACTGCGGGTCGGAACGCCGACGGCGATTTGGCAGTAACGTCATCGCCTGCGGTAAGGCCTGAAGTGAGGTTGGCCGGGCCGGGTCGGAACGCCGACGGCGATTTGGCAGTGATGTCATCGCCTGCG
>QMCE01000038.1_pt1 | contig 48599 bp, 21 predicted proteins | sample 1821851 | NCBI WGS metagenome assembly QMCE01 (sample SAMN09453174, study PRJNA476694) | Termite gut metagenome, whole genome shotgun sequencing project. | isolation source: worker | host: Odontotermes sp. | place: South Africa:Pretoria | collected 2016-01-28 | reverse complement strand
AGATCACTCTTTCTTTTGTGTATTTGTGTGCAAACTTATTATACAACAAAGTGTCTCATGCGGCATCTCTTTTTGCGAGAAAGTTGTAAAGTGGTGTCAGTTATAACTGAAATTGTGCTTTTCACAACAAAATATTCGGCTTTCGAGACGCGTTTCAAAGGACGACCTTTTGCCTCCCCTAAAACGACAATACCCCTCGCTCCCTGAAGGCTACGCAGTCCTGCGCCTGCCATAGCCTTTACTCCCAGTGAGCCAGAGGTAGTGTCAAATAGACCTACCGATTTTTTGTTTCAAGCCTCATAGCAACACATCAACTCTTGCCCAGCTTTACATACCTCCTATACATCCATCCCGTCTTCTTGCCCACGCACACCTGATACCATTTACCCTTCTGTCCCCAAACAAGAACCTTCGTCTTCTTCTTATATACGCCGATTATCCTCCCAAGCGGTTTGTGCCGTAAATGCAGACGCAAGCGCGCTGTCTCCACATAGCCCCTGCGACCCCACCGGGCGTACACAACCCTATTTTTCTTGATAACTGTATTGGCAGTAACCTTCTTGCCACCCTGCTTTTTAGTATACCAGCCAATGAGCTCATAGCCCTTGCGCTTGGGTTTGGTGATTTTTCCTATGCGCTTACCTTTTTGCGCGTCAACCCTCCGCGTCTTGGCATTGCCCTTGAACCGCCCGCCATTGGCTTTAAAAACAATGCGCCGGGTCGGGGTAAACGTTGCGGATATGTTGTGATTGGCAGTTACGTTGTTGAAGGTATAGACGCTCTTTGCACCTACGCTCCTGCCGTCCACCTTGACGCTCGCAATTTTATAACCCTTGTTGGCTTTGATCGTGAACCGTCGGTTCGTGCCACTCTGAACAATCACTTTACCTAAAGGCGCTATTTTGCCGCCCTTGCCCGCTATGGCTGTGATTGTATGAGTTGCAGCCGAGGGACTGGGCATGGGCGTAACATCAACCGGCGGCATTGTCTCCATTGTGGGAGGGAGCGTCGGGGCGACCGTCGGCGTCAGTGTCGGGGCGACCGTCGGCATTGGCGTCGGAGTGACCGTCGGCGTCAGCGTAGGGGTTACCGTTGGCGTTAGCGTCGGAGTGACCGTTGGCGTCGGCGTCGGGGTTACCGTCGGCGTCGGCGTTGGAGCGACCGTCGGCGTCGGCGTTGGAACGACCGTCGGCGTCGTCGTTGGAGCGACCGTCGGCGTCAGCGTTGGAACGACCGTCGGCGTCAGCGTTGGAACGACCGTCGGCGTCAACGTAGGAACAACCGTCGGCGTCAACGTAGGAGTTACCGTCGGCGTCAGCGTAGGAGTGACCGTCGGCGTCAGCGTAGGAGTGACCGTCGGTGTCAACGTAGGAACAACCGTCGGCGTCAACGTAGGAGTTACCGTCGGCGTCAGCGTAGGAGCAACCGTCGGCGTCAGCGTAGGAGCAACCGTCGGCGTCAGCGTTGGAACGACCGTCGGCATCGGTGTAGCAGGCACCTTGAAGTTTGCCGTGACGTCGATAGGGCCGTTGAAATCGAACGAGACGTTCTCGCTGCTGCCACTTATATTTCCCGTCCATTTGTCAAATACATACCCGGCCTCCGCCACCGCCGTCAACGTAATACGCGTGTTTTGCATTATATCATTTGTAATGCCTAATTTTACCGTGCCACCGTCCAATGGCAGAACGTTCACAGTCAGCTTCTCTCCGGTCGGAAGCGACAGATCATTCATGGGATTCTGTCCGCAATTGAGATAGGTCAGGTTGGGGAGGTTGTCTGTATTTAACTCTGATATTTCGTTGTCGGCACATTCCAGACGCTCCAGCGCCGGACAGCCTGTTATGCCCAGTGTTTTGATGTCGTTGTTCTCACAAAACAGTACCTTCAACCCGCTAAGGTTGGAGGCGTCCAGACTGTCTATGAAATTGTCACTGCAATTGAGCTCTACAAGTGCCGAACAATCCGAAATATTCAGCGATGAAAGCTTATTTTTATCGCAGTGCAGCGTTTTCAGCGAAGCCATGCCGGTTAAATCCAATGCTTGAATATCGTTGTCAGAGCAGGTCAAGTCGATTAGCGCATCCTGGTCGCCTACATCCAAATCGTCCAAATCGTTGTCATTACAAATCAGATGCTCAAGGCTGCCCAAGCCGGTTAAGGGCAACGCCGAAAGACTGTTTATGCCGCAGTTCAGCGTGTCGAGGCTGGTACAACCCACAACATTCAGCATATTCAAGCCATTATTGCTACAATTCAATTGCAATAGACCCGCGTTGCCGGAAACATCCAAACTCGTGAGAGTTTTAATGCCGTTGACGTCCATATTGCCGGTCAAGCCCGCACCGGAAAAATCCAGTCCGGTAAGCCGATAAGGCGTTGAGCCTTTATCCCAGACGGCGAAGGAATCCCAAGAGGACGGGTCGCCGGGCATATAAATGTAGTTCGGATTCGAGCTGCCTATATTGTCGTAAATGATGTCGTTAATTGCCTGTACGTGGGCGGGGGTATAATCGCTCGCCAATCGGGTTACCGTGACCCTGTAGTGCTTTTCGGTAGTGCTGTCCTGCGCCGTTACCTTGACGTAAATGTCGGTATCGGCGTCATTCGTTCCGCCGTCATTCAGGCTGACGTCTTCCTCCATACTGAATGAGGAATCGGAATACAGCTTTACGGTGGCCGACTCCGCACATGCAAGCTCGCTTGCGGAAATGCTCGCCGTACCGCTGGGGACGGAGACGGAGGCGGTAACGGGGTCGCTGCCGCTTCCCGTCTGCTTCCCAACGTTTTGTAGGGTTTGCCCCGCCACCTTGTTGAGCGTTGCGTCGGTTGAAACAATGGGGGCGCCGCCGGAAAAGTTCGCCGTAACGGTGGCGTCACCGTCGAAGTCGAACGACAGAGCTTCTGTATCGCCAGACTCGTCGCCCGTCCAGTTGTCGAATTCATAGTCGAGTTCCTCATAAGCGGTGGCTGTCAGCGTGATGTTTCTGTTGCTTAGCAGTTCTCCGCTTCCTGTTTTGGTTAAGTATACCTTGCCCGCCCCCGCCGGACTTATATTCACCGTCAGCTTCTCGCCGTCGGAAAGCGTCAGGCTCCTGAAAGGATTGCCCACGCAATCCAGCACGGTAAGATCGCTCAACCCCTCCACGCTAAGCGTTTCGATTTCATTCCAATAACAATATAATCTTTCCATGTTTTTGCAGCCCGATATGTCCAAATAGGAAATGGAATTGTCGAAGCACTCAATCTCCCGGAGGTATGTCATTCCGCTTACGTCCAGCTCGGTAAGTTGATTTGTGGAGCAGTAAAGATATGCCAAATAAGAAAAGTGCTTAACGTCCAAGGAAGCAATCTGGTTGTTAAAGCATGAGAGCTCTTCCAGTGTGACATTGACGCCGCTTACATCAAGCGATGTCAAATTATTGTTGGCACAGCGCAGTACGCCCATCTCATAGTGCGTACCCAGCGTCAGAGTTTCCAGTTTGTTGTTCTGGCAGTACAGCCCCAACAACCCCGTACTGTCCGAGACATCCAGCGAATCAAGCTGGTTGGAGTTACAATAAAGCGTTTGTAACGCCACGCATCCCGAGACGTCCAGCGTAGTGAGCTGATTGTTATAGCAGTCGAGATACGTAAGCGAGGTACAGCCGCTTGCATCCAGCGTACTGAAAGTATTGCCAAAGCAATCCAAGGTGGCAAGCGTATCTATTCCGGCGACGGACAAATCACCGGTCAGTCCCATTTCATACAGATACAGCCCGGTAAGCTTCTTGGGCTCGGATTCATCCCATTCCGCAAAATCCCAAGTATCCGGTTCATTGACGTTGTACCAGTTATCCAAGCCATTCTTGGTAATCATCTCGTTTATGGCCGCAACATGTAAGGGCTCATAGTCTCCCGCGTCCGCCAACCCCGTAAGCGGTATAGTGCAAAATACCAGAGCAACGCAAAGACAAATGGATAAAAACCTGTGTCGTATTTTTTTTGTAATCATGTAATTTTCCCCTCTTTGAATAATCAGTGTATTGGAGAAGCACACTATTTTACAGTCACCTGACACTTGGCAGTCTTGCCGTTCCATGCCGTTGCCGTTATCGTGACCATGCCTTTCCTTGCTCCCTTGATTACGCCTCTGCCGCTGACAGTCGCTATTCTCTTATTGCTCGTCGTCCACTTGACTGCCTTGGGCGAGACATTGGACGGCTTCCACTTAACGGCCAACGTTGAGGTTTTACCTTTATGAATCGACAGTGACCTCTTGTTCAACACAATCCTCTTAGGCAAGACGCTTCCCACGGTCAGCGTAAACTTCCGCGTCTTACCGCCTGCCTTGACGGCGATTACGGTCGTGCCGGGTCTTAGAGCGGTGACGACGCCCGTTTCATCAATAACCGCAACGTTTTTTCTGCTGGAGGTAAATTGCGGCACCATACCCGTCGCCCTTGTCGGGGATACCTTCGGCTTGACCTGTGCGGTTCTGCCGACAAGCAAACCCATCGGCTTCAACGCCGCCAGCTTTCTGACCTTTGCCGCCCGCGCAACCACGGTGACCTTGCATCGGGCTTTCCTATTGCCGTCAACGCTGGAAACGGTTATTGTGGCCTTTCCCGTTCTTACGCCCTTAACCCTGCCGGACGACGTAACGGTAACCTTTCTCTTATTTGAGGTTTTATAGGTTACGCCCCTATTGGCCGCATTGTACGGCTGCACCGCCGCCGGGAGCGTTGCCGCCTTGCCGCGCGCGAGATACAGCGCCGCCAGCGTCTTGACGCTCGTGACGGCCACCGAGCCAGATGGCGCTTCGGTGGCGGGCGGCGGGCTGGCCGTAGACAGTGCCGTGGGAGGCGTCGTCGGCTCGGTCGCGGGAGGCGTTGTCGGCGGCAACCCATTCTGCGTCCACTGGGCGTATATCGTCGCGTCGTCTGTAACGACCGTCTCCGCCGTCACCTTCGTTCCACCCGTTGCCGCCGTGAACCAGCCGTTGAAGTCATAGCCCCCTCTTACCGGCGTAGGCAGCGCGCCGATTGCCTCTCCGTCCTTCACAACCTTGAACGCCGAGTCAACCGTGCCGCCGTTGGCATTAAGCGATACATGGCGAAGCGGCGCTCCGCTTACGGCAAGCGGCAGATTTTTGGTAAGTCCGCTTTCGCTCATCACCGTAACGGACGTGCTGCCCGGAGCCAATGCCGTCAGCGTCCCGTCTGCCGATACCGACGCAATACTGGGTTCATCCACCGTGTATACCATGTCTTCCTCGAAGAATTCAGACGGCTGAACAACGCCGTTCAATTGCCGCGATTGGCCCGTCGCAAGCGACAGGCTGTTGACTCCGCCGTCAACGGCGATATCCACCGGACGGCGGACCGTGACGTCTAACAAATTGTTATTAGCGGCAGCATTCTCCGACGTCTCCAACAATACGGTGAGAGAAGCGAATTGGTCTAAATCCTCCTCCATATCGAGGCCAATCGTACCGGCCACGTCAACCGTCTCACCCGGTGCAACGGCGGGAATGGACACGGCACCCAATTCCTTCACGCGCTCCCCTTCCACAAGTTGTACCGCGGTCGCCGTAATGGCGTCACTGGCGACATTGCCGACATTCGTGACCTGCCCGGTAATATCCGCACTCGTCAGCGTGAAGTTCCCGCCTGCCAGATTCTCAAACGCAAGCTCCGTGCCGGAAGGCACCGCAAGTACGGAGGTATGTTCGCCGCTCAACGCCGCGCCGTCCGCATCCTTTTCCGTCAGCACTACCTTGACTTCACTCGCATTGGTAACATCAACCGTAATCGGCACTTCCACGGACTTGCCCGGCAACAACCGCCCGTCGCCGTCAATGGTCTGAACGAGGGTCGTATCGGCGTACACCTGCGCCGTATAACCCTCCGCAGGCAATAGACCGGCGTTGTATACCTCGAAGCGGAACCCCGCGTCGCCGGAGGGATACTCGTCGTCAAACTTAAGATTCCGTGATTCCAGACCGTTGGACGGCTCGAATTCCACCGCCACCAGTTGGTTGGGCGAATACTCCACCTTGCCGTCCTCGTCAACCCTCTGCTTATACAGATTGCTGACCAGCGTCATCGAGCCGTCCCCGGCTACGGTGACGTCAATCTCGTCCATCACCAGTCCCCATACGGGATCGCCGTTTTCATCGCACTCCTGCTCCGGCATATGCTGATTGAATGCGGTAATCTTTACCGCGTCGCTGAACCCGGTGAGCGGCGCACTGGTTACGGTTTCACCGTCCACCACTTCTTCGGTTGGCTCCGCGTCAATCCCGTAGGACGCGCCGTACAGTTCGCGCCCCGAGCTGCTCATGCGCTCGGTCGGATCGTCGGGAACATCCTCGTCAATCCAAAAGATATAGTAGTTCCCATCGTCGCCGACGACTATTTTGTGGTTGCCCAAGCCGTTGAATTGGTGTTCGCGGTGTAAAGAAAATTCCTTGCCGTCGTAGGCAAGCTCGCCCGCCGCCGCTTCGGCAAACATGGATGCGACGTCGTTATGCGTAACCACCTGTTCTTCCGGTATTTGTGCGCCCTCCACGCCTTCGGGAGAGACGTCTCTGAGGTACTCGTCGATGTTAAACAGGTTCAGCTTATTGGTACCGGTCACCCACGTCAGCACCAAATCCCCCGCCAGTATATTGAGCTGCGGTACGCTCTCTCCTGTGTAGGAATCGGTCAGGGCAACCGCAGGCCGTACGTCATCCTTGGTAATATTGTATACGCCCAGATAGACGTCCCTGTCCTCGACGGTATTGAGATTCTTGTCACGGTCATGGGAGAACGAGTATATGGCGATATAATCACCCTCCACCTGCTTTGTCGCGACGCTGAAATCCAGTATCAGCGGATCGCTCTCGCCGCTGATGCCGACTTTAACAAACTTCTCGCCCCTCCAACCAGTTCCGCCAAACACGTTGTAACACATCGCGGTATACGTGGCGTCGACGCCCGCCAGCTGCGCCATCCTCTGATCCGTCGTTCCGTTGGCGTTCTCCAGCACTTGGGCGATATCCCGCTTCATATAGTAGGCGATAAGCCGTTGGCTGTCCGAGTCAAAGTGGAAGTGCGGGTTGACGTCCATATGCTGGTCGTCAGGGTTGGTCTCGTTGGTCAGGCTTTCCGTGTTTCCCAAGCTTCCCGCGCCGGTGGGGTCGTATACCGCGTACTTGATATCCATCGTCTTGAGTACCCCGGCGGCATAATCGATCCTGTCCTCCTGACTGGCGGGAACGTCGCCAAACGTCTCGGAAGCCTCCGACCATGATATCAGATACTTGCCGTCATTGGTCGGATGCAACTTGGGATAGGCGGCGGCACGATCCGCCGTACTGATCTGTACCGGCTGCCCCCACACTCCGTCCGTGCCGCGAACCGCATACATCACCCGCTGGCCGTTGACCGCATGGCTTCCGGTATGGTCCAGGAACGCCATCAGTTTCTTGCCGTCCGCCAGCGTAGCGATGCCGGGCCGCGTGCGTTCGGCGGCGTTTCCCATCAACGTTTGATAGTTCACCGCATGTGGCACGGCCTGCGCCACACGCCCTGCGCGGCCTCCGACCCAGCTCGACGCAACCTCCTCATAGGCCCGTAACGTCGCTTGGGTATTGTCGGCAGACGAACCGGCTGAACGCTTCTCAAAAACGCTGCTGTCATAAATACCGACGCCTATCAGCGGGATGTTGACCATGTACTCCATCGAGAACAACAACAGGTCAAGTCCCAATCCGCCCGACACCTCCCAGTAGAAACCGTCCTCGTCGGCGGCGGACGGGTCGTTGGCACCAATGTTCATCTCCGCCCGCCACAGGAAGTCCATAGCGACAATACCCCTCGCTCCCAGGATGTTGCACAACCCCACGCCCGCCATAAACTTCGCCCCAAGTGAGCCGGTCAAGGCCGTGTTGGAGTCAAACGTCTCGTTTACGTTGTAGTCTTCCTCAAAGTCGCTGGCGGCAATCGGCTTGTCGGCGTCGGCCAAATACATGCCGGAATAATCCCAGTTGTAATATCCGGATAGGTTGATATAAATCGGGATTCCGTAGAACAGCCAATAGAAAGACCTTGAAACGTTGCACCCGCCGCCCACGATATAGGTTCCGCCAGAGAATATATACTTCTTTTTCTCGTGGTCCCATTTGTAGTCAAATCCAAAGCCCAACGTGAAGGAGAACCCCAGTATCCTCTGCCCCAAGACGTTCACAAGCGCATCCTCGTTTACCAAATCAAATCCTCCCGAGCCGATTTTCTTGATCTGATTGTCTATCTTTTTTGAGGATTCCTTCACGCCATCGCTCTTTTGCTCCTGCACGCTGGGCTTTTCCTTGGAGGAAGAGGACTTAACCGCGTCAAACCCCATCCTTGATGCGGGAGGCTTGGGATACTGGAAGCCGAAATCCACATAGTCGGTGTAGTCCGGCCTGTCGATATAGTTGCCGTCCGCGTCGTAATTGGACTGAATCTCGCGGGTCGTCGACATGGACAGCTCACCCGCCCTGATGTTTGCGCCGCCCAACATCGGCATGTCGATGGTGGTGGAACCGTCAAGCTCAAATTGCGGTCTGACCGGGGGGGCGAAGGTCGCGGCGAACCGCAGGCCGGTAAAGCGCAACGGCAAGGTGCGTTCCTGCGTTACCGTTTCGGTTCCCGTGAGGTTGCCGCCGTCGTCATACTGGTTTATTTCCATACTAAGGTCGTTGGCGTCCGTGAGCTTCACGCACAGCAAATCGCCGGGACTCGCCTTCGAGAGGTCAATCGAGGTCGTAAACGTCTTCTGGCCCCTGCCCTCCGACTCCGTCACGGCAATCTGCGTAAGGTTCCCCTCATCATCCTTCGTGTAGTAGGTGGCCTTCTTGACGCCTTGGTCGCTGTTGGCGTAGCTCAAAGACAGCGTGACGTTGGCGGTTTCGTTTTCGATGATGTTGAGGGTGTCGGAGCTGTTGCCATACAGCGTGTTGTTCTTAGCAAGGCCGTACTCGTAGTTCAACCAGTCATAACGTATCGTGTCCATTGTCTCCAGTGGCAGCTCTATGCCGCCTCCGTTGACGATGTAGCAGGGCTTGGTAACCGACGTCTCGGTATAGCTCAGGGTTGCCTCGTCAAAGGTGGATTCCATAAACTGCCGTTCTGCGGGGCTTTGTGCCACGGACATGGGCACATATGAGAAGGTCGTCGCATAGCCGTCGTTCACCAGCACGGACACCACGTCTCCCGGCATGGCTTTCAAGCCGCTGATGGTGAATTCGCCCTCCTCCCCGCTGGCCGCACTGTAAGTCGCCACATGGCCGGTCTTGGTCTTGCCGCCGTCTGATTCCTTATAACCGTATGCGACGTAGGAACCGGCCGTTACCGTCGTGCCTACCGAGGGTATGATCTCCGGCTGGGTCTTGTTGGCACCGGAACGGATGGACAAGTCACGGCTGTAAAGCTCGCCCGAATACTCAAAGTATTGATAAGAGTCGGGGTCAACCTCCTGCGCCTCGATCGTGATGACGTTACGTTCCCGTACGCCCTCCGCATCGAAGTCAAACTGATAGCCGCTTACTTTGACGTCGCCCATACCGGGGCGGCTGAACACGGCCCGGTACGTCTTGCCGTCCGCCGCATCTTTGGGCAGTACCTGAATTTGATACAGTTCTCCCGCCAGAGGGACGTTGTCGGTACCGTCCGTATCCAGAATCATTCGACCTTGTTGATGGGAGGGCAACTCGTCGTCCGGCACCAGTCCCAGCACGTTCAGCTTATCTGCCGCGTCGCCGCTCATCATGATTTCAATGCAGTTGGATTCCTCGGACGTTATCGGCGCGACGGCGTAAGAGCCTTCCTCCAGCACCTCGTCGGTCGTGGTATAGCTGACCACGATGCGGGAATCCGGCACGCTGCTTCCCGCTTTATATTTGTTAATCCTGTAGGACTGGGCGTACCAGCCGGGGTCGGTCGCAACCGGCGTAAAGTTAAGCTCGTCCCCGGCATGGAAGACATGCTCGCCCACTGACAAATCGCCATCCGCAAACTTGCCATGCGCTTCGGACTGTATGGTCACCGGTACGTCGATATATTTGTACTTCGGTTTCAAAGTCACCTCGACGTCGTCCGTGCCGGATGCGGCAACATGTTTATTGATCAAGTCAAGCAATTCACCATCAAGTGAGAAGCTGAGGTTGGCGTCATCATAATCAAATGTAACATTCTCTCCATCCTTGCCCTTCACGGTCACTTCATAGCCGGTCAGATAACCGCCCAACATGGTCTTACCGCCGATGGTGGTAGGCTCGCTCTTAAAATCCATCGAACCGCCCGCCGGAACCGTCATGCTGTTCCCGCCGGAGATATTCGCACTGTTGAATTGGGCGGGGCGAAACCTCTCCGTCCCGACTGTTCCGTTTGAATCCACCGTCCGGTATTCCCGTGCGTCGGGCTGCTCGAATTTGACCTCGTATTTTCTGTACATTAAGGCGACGCCGTAAACCATCAGATTCACGCTGCCACTCATTTCGTGTATTTGCCACCTTATCCACCCTTCTCCCGTGGATGCCTTATCATCCTTATCAAACGTCAGGCTGGTGGATGCGGAGAATTCCCGGTCAAACTCCCTGTCCGGTGCATAATAGTTGATATTGGGGTACCAGCCGTTTTTGCCGTTGTTGGCACCCGTGTCATGCAAGGACGCAATGATGGGCATGAAGGCGCCAGAACCCCTGTCCCCCTTCCAATCGATTATGGCGTTCTGGAACTTATCCATTTCAAAATGCGGGGTGGTCAGCGTGGCGCCGCCGCTGTTCCAAGGCCAGACGGAGAACCAGCGCAGGAACCAGTGCGGCGTATCGCCATGCTTGTTGTCACAACCCTTACTTTTGGTATGGTATTTCTCCTCCATCGCGGTATGCAGTTCTTTGGCGCGGTCACTGACCTTGTCCCCGGTATACTCGGCCTTCCACTCGTTCGTGGCGTGGATGTACTCGCCGTAGTATGTGCCGTCGTATTCCAGATACCCCCAAGTATCGCCCTTGACGGTATTGGGTACGATGTTGTAAGTAACGCCGCCAATCTTTACCGTACTCGCAATGGAAGCGGAAGCGCTCGCTACCGCCCGCCAGCGCGACTTTGTGGCGGGGATTGCGGTTTGCCGTGACGTGACCTCGCCCTCATCCGCTCCCCTGAACTCGTACATCTCGGTTGTAACCGCCGCCGCTTCGGGCGGGATGGGCAGCACAACCGTCTGCTCGTTGACATAGGGCTGGAATTCCGCGCGCAGACTGCCGCCCACCGAACCATCCTCCCCGACCGTCCTCAGCATAACGGTCACCATGCCGTGCTCGCCGCCCGTACGCGTAACCGTGGCGGAGACGCCGTCATCCGTGTATTCCGCACCGTCAAGCGACAATACGGCGCGTTCTTCCTCGCGGTCATCCAATATTGTCATCGTGCAGTTGACCATCGGGGACAGCTTCAGCGGTTCCTCGGCGTTGGTCAGCATCAGGTCAAAGACCTTTTCGCCCTCCGGCTTCTTGCTCCGGAACGTCTCCACCGTAATGTGCTTGACGGACTCACCGTCTGCAAATTCAATCCTTGTGACGGAGGATTCCGGCAGGTCTTGGGCAGGGTCCATGTTGGCCGCCTCAAACAGGTTGACGCCGGAGGATGGGATGCCGGACAAATCCTCCGTGGGGTCAAGCCCCGCCGCCTCCAGCAAATTGGATACCGACGACGGCATTGCGGGTGACCGGGACTCCTCACCCGTCTCTCGCTCACGCCTTTGGGCAAGCGAACTGGGCTGAGACGCTGTTTCCTGCGCAGGAGCCATGGCGTTCATCTCGTTCATGAACTCCTCGCCGGGAGCCGCCGCCGAAACGGGGTCCTCCGCCGCCAACTGCAGAAGCGTCTTGTCTTGCTCAACCACCTCGGTCTTATAGTTCGAATCATTTATCTTATAATCCTCACCGTATCTTGCCGAGATGTCAAAGGTCTTCAAATCAACAGACGCGCCGCCAGTAGTATCTCCCTGTCGGTAGACGGTGACGTCATACCGTCCCGGCTCCTTTATGGAGGTGCTGTACGTACCCATCACGGCGAAGCTTGCGCCCGTTTCCACGTCAAGTTCCGCGCGCCCGGCGGGGAGCGGCGCGACGTTGTCCCCCTGCGTTTGCGCCGCCGACGCAGGGACGGGCAACGCCGTAACCAGCATTGCGGCAATCAGCACCATACTGACAAGTTGTGATAGCTTCCTATTCATCATAGACGTCATGATTAGTCTCCCTTATATGATTTTGATTTGGTGGTTCCCGTTACCGATATCCTAGCATGTAATGCCACCCCAAAAATGGGAGTGCGTAAAAATTATAGGTTTTTGCGCGTATTTCGTTTCATGTCGTCGTCGGCACGCCGTCGCCCTCCTTTCGTCGCTCCGCTCGGCGATAGAATGACATAACAACAAACCGACCGTTTCCGTGTTTGGAAGCCAGTCGGCTATGTAATCCATGTTTCGTTGTCAATCTTTTGCACCGCTACCGCACGGCTTAACTCACTGACAAAATGTATCGTTCGCCATAGCAAAAAACATATAGCATATTGATTTATGGCATTTGACTGGATATGCCGAGTCACACCGTAATATTCACGAATATCCTTGACAAACGCCGGAGCAAGGCTCATACTATATTGGTACCGTCCAGTTCCTCGGCCACCAATTTCCCCTTAGTAATATTCCCCTCACAACCTCCATCCCCTTCACCCAACCGCTTTGCCGCAGAAGAAAACGGCACGCCCAGCCCCTACTTCTTCACAAGCCGACTCATTTCCTCTATCAGTGCCTCACTTTCCGGAGTCAGGGTTGCCTCCTCCTGCGGCAACTTGTTCTGGGCGTAAAAGTCCCCGGAGAAAAAGCCGTTGGCCACAAGGTAGTTGCCCTCGTCCTCGCCTTCAAACACAAAATTATAGACGTCGTCGTGGTAAGGCTGCTTCTCAACCGCCGTAACCGTCGCAAGGGATTGGTCCGCCAGCACAACCCCATCCCCGGGGCGCAGGCCCTCCACCACAATTCCCGTTCCATCCTCCCCCAACAGTGGGTGCCCGGAGGAAACCCGTACCTCCCCGCCACTCTCCACCTTGACGTGGTACAAATCCTTTTCAAACCCCGTATAGACGTTGCTAACGACCAGCGTCTTCCCCCCATGGCAAGGCAGCTTGTCCCCTGGCGCAACCTCGTCCGCCCTCTTGGTCGTACCGTCCTCGAGCAGTATGTTGGCGTCCCTCGCATGGCAGCCCCACCATATGTAGATAAGTGGGACGTATAATTGGTTGCTGTCTTCAACGGACTTGTAATATTCCCTTTTTGTTTCCAGTCCATCCAACTCCTCTTTTGAGATGCTGAGGATGGAAATCGTATATGGATTCGCCCCGACGTCAACCCCTTCTATCGTCCTCCGAACGTCATATGTAAACTGCCCTATCAAACGACAGGTTCGAGAGCGTTGGTCCAACTCCGTCACCTCGCTTGTGACGTCGTCACCCCAATCATAACGTCGCTCATCCGGTGGGTCATCTTTGAAGTCAGGATTGTATAAGTCAAAATGGAGGACGTCCTCATGCCCCCCATTGGCGTCTTGGGTGACTGAAAAATTCTCAAGCATCTTGTTATACAAGTCGTATTTGTCGGTTCTCCTTTGGTATAGTATCCAATCCGCATCCGCATAGCTCAAAGAGGAACGCGTAATGTCCTTTGCACCTGCCGGCTTGGTGAGTCCGGCAAATTCCGCACAATCATCCGCCGTCCCCTTCTTGAGCGTCACCCTTCCCTTGATTGGCAGGATTGTATGGAGCGCCCCCGAACCCTTGTTGTTTTCTTTATATTCGTAGTCAGGATTCTTAGGGGCTATGAAACTTGCTTCGCGCCCGTACAAGACGTTTATGGTTTCACTGTCCGCCGTTTGTGAGACGGGGTCGTCAACCTCTATTTTGGCATATGGCTTGCCCGTTTCATTAATCATCTGTTTGTATTCATACTCATACGCATTCAGGACGCTTTGTTCCGTAGCGGACGCAACGTTTTGCGCGTTCTGATTATTCGACGGAACATCCTTAACCACAGTCGCCGTCATATGAAGTTTGATTTCCCGATTCAAAAACAATCTACCGGGATACTGCAACTCGCTCCTCACCTCCGTAAACGTGGCGTTTACCTTTTTACGAAAAACCTCAATTTCAATGAATTGTTGGCCCCCCGGGCTCGTATCGACCACCTCGCCTTTCAGGTATACGGTGAACGTGTCGGCATTCCTTGCCGCATCGCCGACGTCTTTCATGGCGTCCAAATAACTCCCGTTAACATTCGCTTGAATGTAATAGTCACTGGAACCCTCCTTGGCCGTTTTTGATGGATTGGCGTCTTCACTTTTCACAAAGTCGAATTCAAAGCATGTAAACTGTACGTCCCCCCTCTCCTCCCCACCATACCCCTTGGATTCATTCATGCGTCGGACTTTCCCTTCATGGCCTCGCCCATGGGGTTCATTCCGAGCCTTCTGTATTTCGCGGTACAACAGGGGGAAATTCTCTTCTAGACGCTTTTCCCCTCCCATCCTGCCGACATAATAAGCGTACTCCTCCTCATCCGTCAAGTCAAGGCGATAAGTTTGATTCGGCTTCCTTTCTCTTTTCTTGAATGCGCTCATTTCTCTTCCTCCTTCATGGAGCCTGGGTAGAGCTTCTTAATGATAAATAATCCCGGCAGACCGGGTTCGCCCCGCATCCCCTTTTCACCGTCCGCTCCAGGAGCCCCGCTATCCGCGCGCGTTTTCCCATCGCCGTTCAGTCCTCCCTTGCCTCCCTTCCCCCCCTTGCCGCCTCTGCCATAGAAACCGCCTTGGGAAGGTAATGCGGACAGTTCAATGTCAGCCTTCTTTGCCTTGGTTCGATACGCAACGGTGACCTGCGGGCCCACCCCGCCATTCCCACCGTCGCCGCCCGTTCCACCCTTCCCGCCGTCGCCGCCCGCTCCGCCCTTGGGAACGCCGTCCCTTTTGCGGGAAGCGGGAGCGTCGCCCCCGTCCCCGCCGGGTTCGCCATCCAGTCCTATGCCGCCTTTGCCACCTTTGCCGCCCTCGCTGGCAATCTTGATGGTTTGCTTCAAGGTTCCAATGCTCAACGTGGACTGGTTGGGTTGCCCCTGAGTGCCTCCTGACTGGCCGGGCTGGCCGTCCGCCCCGTCGTCACCAAAGAACTTGATCTCGTACGCATAGGGGGAATATCCTCTCTTGTCGTTGATTAACGTGTCCGTATGTATTGTGGCTTCACCATACACCTGCAAGCACCCGCCTTCCACAAAACGTATGGATGAGTAGCTTGCCTCAATGGTCTCCCCGGGGTTGCCCAATCGTTCCACACCCTCAATCACCCATTCTTCGTCTGCATGTTCTTTTTTCATCTCAATACCGCCTTTCCTTTTTTTAGATGGACGCCTGCCTCTTTACAAGTCCCCTCATTTCCTCAATCAACGCCTCTCTTTCCGGCGTTAAGGCCACCTCCTTCTTATGACTCTTGTTTTGGGCGCGGAAGTCACCGGAGAAAAATCCGTCAGCCACGAGATAGTTACCCTCTTCCTCTTCCTCAAACGTAAAATTATAGACGTCGCCATGGTAGGGGCGCCGTTCAACCTCGGCGACCGTTGCGAAGGATTGGTCCGCCATCATTACCTTGTCCCCGGGGCGCAGATTTTCCACCGGAACCCCCGTTCCATCCCCCCCAAGCAACGGATGTCCGGAAGAAACCCGGATTTCATCGCCATTGTCCACCTTGACGCGATACAAATCCTTTTCAAACCCAGTATAGACATTGCTAACGACCAACGTCCTCCCCCCATGGCAAGAAAGTACGTCCCCTATCTTGACTTCGTCCGCCCGTCTGGTTGCGCCATCTCCGAACAGTATCTTGGAATCCCTTGCGTGGCAACCCCACCACAAATGAATGGGAGGGATCAACACCATGCCGCTATCCTCATAGAACTTATAATATTGGTATCCACATCTTTCTATGTATTCTCTGTCAACACTTACAATGGAAATTGTAAACGGGATTACGCCCATGTCTATCCCCGCTATCGTCACCTGGATGTCGTATTGAAACCCCCCGATCAAGTGACAAGTTTGAGTATGGCCGCCCATCCTCTGAATTGCGCCGTCGTCGCCCCAATCATAACGCCGCCCATCCGGCTTGTCATTTCTATAATCGGGATTGTACAAGTCGAAACGAAGGACGTCCTCATGCTGCCCATTGGGGTCTTCGGTGACTGTGAAATTCTCCGCCATTCTGTCGCACAAGACCCATTTATCCGTCTCTCTATGGTATATGGCCCAAACCATACCCCTGCATTCCAAATAAGAACGTACAATATCCGGCGAAGAATTTGGCTTGGTTAGTCCAACAAACCTTGAACAATCCTCCCGCGTCCCTTTCCTGAGCGTCACCCTTCCCTTAATCGGCAGAATTGTATGAAGGGTTCCGCTCCCACCATCGTTGGATGGGTATATGTAGTCGATGTCTTCCGAGGGAATCAAGGGCGCTTTGTGTCCATACAACACGTTTATGGCGTCTCTACCCACCACTTTTGAAACGGGGTCGTCAATTTCTATGTTTGCGTAAGGTTTTTTCAGCGTAAGCGGCGTTTGTACGTATTCGTATCGGTATGCGCTCACAACGTTTTTCCCCATTACGGTTGCCGTCACAAGAAGCCTCACCTCCCGACCCTTAAATACTGTAAAGGGATAATGCCGGGTGCTTCTTACGGACGTAAACGAGGTGTTCACTTTTTCATGTAACTCTTCGAATTCCACGATTGGTTGGCTTTCCAAACCCCCAACCATTACCTCGACCTTTAGGAACACGGTGAATGCGTCGGCCTGCGCGGACGCATCGTCAACGCCTTTCGCAGTATCCAAATAAATCCCGTTTATATTCGTTTGCAGATAGTATCCCTTGGCATCCGAACGGGCCGTCTCCGATGGATTGGCGTCTCCACTCTCCACAAAGCTGAACCCAAGGCAATCCAACCTTGTTTCTTCCTCATTCGTCCCATCGGATGCGGTGGATTCCGCAATGCGGCGGTTTTGACCGTCAGAGCCATTCCGCGCCTTTCCTATTTCACGATACAGCAAAGGGTAGCTTTCTTTTAGCTTCTCTTCCCCTCCCATCTTTTCCATGTAATAGACGTATTCCTTCTCATCCGTCAAGTCCAGTCGACACGTTTGATTCGATTCAACCACTCTCTCTTTCCATGTATTCATTGCCTTCCCTCCTTCATCATTCCACTCCGTTGACAATTTTAATGGTCTGGTTCAACGCCCCGATACACAAGGCAAACTGGTTGGGTCGCCCCGTCGCCCCGTCCGGCTGGCCGAGCCGTCCACGCATCCCGCCGCCAAAGAACTTAATCTCGTACTGGTAAGGGGAGTACCCCTTCTTCTCGTTGATTAACGTCCCCGTATGGAACGTGGCGTCACCGTACACCTGCAAACACCCTCCTTCCTCAAAACGTATGGTCGCATAGCTTGCCTCGCTGGGTTTCCCCGGCTCGCCCCACCGTTCCACTCCCTCAATGACCAACACCCCTTCCGCGCGTTCTATCTCCCTCTTACCACCGCCTTCCTGATTCTTATAGAGGGACACCTGCCCGCCTTCTTCAATGATGGCCTGCGACCCCTTCCCCCCATTCTCAAAAAACACGCGCCTCTCACAATTCTCTATCCTTCCTCCTTCCGAATTGATGGCAAAGGGAATATAGACCACCAGCGCCGTGGCGTCGTCCTCCACCGTGACGGGCGCAAAACAATTACAAAGCTCCGCCCCGGAACCGTTTATCCCGCTCACGACGTTGACGTATATGGGGAATTTGCCTCCCCCCTTCAATCGTTCGTTTAGGTTGACCACCTCCACCGCCACCTCGCACCCACGAATCGACTTGCTGTTCTGGCCGGCGATTCCTCCGGCGTAGAGGGCGATGCTGTCATCCAACTGCGGGCGGTAAAGCATGGCGGATATCTTCCCTTCCACTATACAGTCCCGTATATCCTTGCCATTGGTTCCCGCAATGATTCCCACATAGGTGGACGTCGCCTTATAGGTGGTTTCGTCCGCAACCTCCACGTCCGCCGTACACGCGCAATCCCCTATCTCCCCATAATTGGCCCCGCACAGGAAGCCGATGGAGCTGCCGTTTAGCTTTGCCTTAACCTCCCCCTCCAACGTAAGCTCCGTTACGCTGCCCCCCTCGCCGATTTTGGCAAAGAATCCGCTGGGCTTGGCGTCGGAGTGGATGCGGAGCCCCGTCAACTTACAGCCGCCCCCCTTCTTGTCGGAACGGTTGTTGCCATGGAAATGCCCGTAGAACGCATTGGAGTCGTTGCCGATGGGACTCCACGGCGTGACGTTCCCCTTGTCGTCCCTTTCCTCTACGTCTATGGTCGCCGTGAGCAAGAAATGGACGTCCTTGTATTTCTCACCCTCCTTCACGCTCTGCGCCAACCGCTTCAGCGACGCAAGGTCGCTTAGTTGGTACGGGTCCTTCTCGGTTCCCCTGCCCCGCCATAGTGACGTCGTCATACACATCCCCCCTCTTCCTTTCCGCTCCTTAATTTCTTGCATACGTACTCATGAAAACTGCCGTCGCCGCGCAAGTCATCCTCCAAGGCGGTATAGCGAATCGTTAGGATGACGTCCGAAACACTTTCAAAATCTATCGCATTGCTTGCTTTGGGCATCTCAAGCACCCACGAGGAACCCGCACCCGTTCCCTCGAACGGCAAATAGCGCGCGTCGTTGAAGTCCAAGACAAAGGCGCCCGCATCGTCGACTCCTCTGGATATGGCTATTTTGGCGCCGACCCGCGTAATCTTCTTGACCACGTCCTCGGACGGTGCCGGGACACCCCCCGTAACGCCTCCTGCAACGTCCCACAAATAATCCACCCCCGTGGCGTCCGGCTTCATCAAGACGTAGCTCGCCGTCTGTTTGAGCGTCGCCTTAACCGTCTCATAAGGCGGCAGGACGGCGGGAATGGTAAGGGAGACGGCCACAATCTTTCTGCGGTATCCGCCGGGATAGTCGGCGGCAAAAAGTCTTTCGTTCAAGTCAAAGGCCAACACGCCGGCCTTGTTGTCCGCATCTACGAACGCTGCGAATTGTTCGGGGAACAGGGCCTTCAACGAGATGTTTTTCTCGATTTCCAGCCGCCTCGCATTCTTCTTGTGGTAGCTTGCGGCCATTTGCTCCAAGGCCGTCATAAGCCCTTCCCCCGCCGTCAAGCCGCGACGCGCGTCGTCCCAATAGTCGTAACGCACGAAGTCGCCGTCCTCGTCCCTCTCAAACGCATAGGATTCTTGGGCGGCAAGGGCCAGCTCCAAGGCCAATTGGTAGGATTGCCACATGGAGCTTGCCAGCTTGCCCTCTAGGAATTGGTACAGCTTCCCGTTGGTGAACTTGGATTTGTAGAATTCCAGCACCTCGTTCTTATGGGCCGCCGTCTGCTTGTGAATCGCAAGGTCCCTCTTGGCGGAGTCCAGACGTATCTTGGCCGCCTGAATCTGTTCGCTCAGGGTGGCGACCTCGTCTTCCGCCATTTGCTTCTGCAGGTTCCACTCGTCGCGCCGTCTGTCGTAATTCGCCATCACGCCTGTTTGCATGGCGACGTGGTTGGAGATGCCGGCCAAGACTTCATATCCCGCCGCCGCCCCCCGCAGCGAGCTCCCCACCTCCACGCCGCCATACTTCATGGCAAAGGGCGAACCCACCTGCGGTACGAGGTGGGCGATGCCCGAGGCGAACATGGTGGTCCCCCCTATGGCGGACAACGTGGCGGCGACCGTCGATGCGGCGAAGCTGACGATTTCCTTCGTGGACATGTATTCCTCCGCTTGTTTGGCGTAAAAATCCCGCCTCCTGCTTGCGGAGTCCTTCGACAAGGACAAGGACGTTATGCCGCTTTCCATTTCCTCCACGAAATACTCCTTGATGTCCGTCGTCAACGTGATAATCTTCAATTCTTGTACGTTGACGAGGGCCATGAGGGCCTCCGCATCCTTTTTCTCCAAAGCGGACAACATGCCGTTGCCCAACTGAATCAACTCCGACGTAAGGATTTTGGCCTGCTCGACCATGTACGTGAAGCGGTAAGGGTACAGGGGGCCTTGCCTCGTCAGCGCCTTGGGGCTTCCGCCACCCGCCATCGAGGCGGCCCTTGCAATGGACGACGGGTCTATACCCGGTTCGTACAGCGACGTCACCCTGGGCGACCCATTGATGTCAAGGGAATGGCGCAGCTTGAACAGGCGGTCCTCCACCACGTCCCACATTTGCAGGAACTGTCGATTCTCCGGCACTCCGAAATACGCCCGAACGTCGTTGTAGGGTACGTCCCCGTTCTGGGGAATAAAGTCGTGCAGCACCATGCGTTCTTGCAGCTTCGCCTCCAAATCAATGATGAATTGCGGAATCTCCTTCTTATACTTGTCCTCAATCTCCTGAAAGCTCACCGGGGCGCGTTCCTTCGCCTTACCCAGATTCACCGGTTTGGGTCCGAGCAAGTCCTTCGCCCACACGTACATCATGGTGGCCGTCGTAAGGGATTCCCACGTATTTAGGACAAATTGGGAATCTCCCCATTGTATGATGTTCTCCACGTACTCCATCACCGTGTATTTGGCGTAGGCGTCAATACGGAGGCGGGCTATGGCGTGTGGGTTGAAGGGGGAGTCGTTGTACGCCTGGATTGCACTTTGGTTGGTCAGTATCTTTTCCAACGCCTCCGAGTCCTCCGGCACGAAGGGGTAAAAGTTCCAATAGTATTTCTCCAAGGCCCCGTCCGGCACCTTCGTCGGATTGAAAATGTAATGGAACCAATCCTTGCCGGGGTTGTACATCGTGTTGACGCGAAAGGCTTCCGCAATCGTCATGGGGATGTGGTAGAACAATTCCCAGTTGTATTCCGCATAAAGCCCCTCGAAATCAATCTGTGCGCCATCCAACGCCCGAGGGGGGATGACGTTGTCCGCCGGTCCAAAACGTCCGAACGGCATGACCTCCTCCCCCGGCTTCGGCGGACTCTGCGTCTCCCGTTTGAGGAACGACGATACGCCCCCGACCTCCAGCTTCCTCTTTAGCTTCTTGATGGTGGGGTTCGTAAGCCTTTGTACGGAGAACTGCCAATCCTTGAAGTAACAATCCTTGGGGAAATCCTCGGGCAACGGACGGGTACGGTAATTGAACCCCACGGAACTCACGGCGGCAGTCAACCTTTCATATATCGCCGCCACCGTCTTGGGGGGCAGCAGGCCGCCTTCCCCGTTGACGAAGACGATGTCGGTCGCTTGGGACATCGCCCGAAAGTCAAAATAGTACAAGTCGGCGTCGTCCAAATGGGGATACAGTATCCCCCGCCCCGTCAACACGTTTATAACCGGCTCTCCCCCTATGTCGGCAAATATCTCTTTGGATAGAATGGGCAGGTTCATCAGCCTGACGTATATCATTTTTCGATTGCGCTCCACGTTTGCAACGTCGTAGGTTTCCAGCGCATGGGTCAAGTCGTCGATGTGGATGAGGGCCTCCATGGTGCACGCGTCACGACTCACGATGTTGTGCTCGTTAATCAGATTATTCCCCTCCGCCTTCAAAATGCGGAAAATCTCGCCCGACGCCACGTCCTCAAACCCAATTTGCTTGAACGTCCACGCGGTTATGACGGTGCCCACGGTAACGCCGGCGTCAATCTTCTGCAACTCCAACGGGGTGACGTTCCCCTCCTTGTCCCGATATACGGGATAGACCAAGAACGCCTCGTTGTCGCATTCATAGATGAACTTACCGGGTTGGTTGACGACGGGAATCACGGTGGCGTCGCCCGACTTCGTAAACAGGTACGCCGCACCGATGTTGGCCAAGAGAATGCTCTCGACCTCCAGAATCAGGTTGCTGACGTCCGTCTTCCCCCTACTCCCCTCGTCACCCGTGAAAATGTAACCCAGCAGGCTCAACAAATCGAAGTTGGCCAACGCCTTTTCATTGACGCGGCCTTGGCTGATGATTCCCGAGCCCTCCAAATCCGTGTAGATGGCCTTCGACACTTCTTCCGTAATGAAACCGCCAATAAAGGATTTGTCATTGAGCGTGGGTGGGGCACAGCCGCCCCCGTTGTTGCGGTAAGGCAAGACCCCCCTGGTGGGCGAGGCGGCGTCCGTAATGACGCTTTGCGAGAAGTACCCCCCTACCGACCGATGGACGGCGTCGGATATCGTCGTGTACGTCAAGACGTGCTCCGTTGGGATGTAACCGTCCACGACGATGAACTCATTGTCGTGGAGGAACTTGTCCTCTTCCAACTCCTCGTCAAAGACCCGCAGAAAACCCGTGCTGAAGAATCCCGTCTCGTTATTGCGCACCAAGGAGTTGTTGTTGTCAGCCATGCGGGCCAATTTCCGGCCGTACCGCTCCCTGTCGCCATTCAACGCGTCGGACTCGTCCGGCCCCGTCAGGAGCTTGCCCGCATTGTGGGTGAAGCCGCCGGTAATCACCACCAGCCGCTCATAGTCCTCCGGCACGGTCAAGAACCCCTTGACGTTGTCCTTGGTCAACCGCATCAACGTCAAATGGGCAAAATCCTCGCCGGGCCTCGCCATCCCCAACTCCTCATCCACCCCTTTCCCATTGGCGCCCTCCGGAGCCGCCTTGTCGTCCTCGGCATAGATTGTCTCGCCGGAGAACAGGGATTGCGGCGCAATCCACTTCCCCTGCAAGTTGAGGTAGGTGTACTTGATTTGGAGCGCATAAGACCGCTGGTTGTCCGCATTCAACGTACCGCCCCCGCTCACCTCCACCTTCGGGTTCTCCGTCACTCTGGACCAAAAAACGTGCAGGCGGTTGAACACGAATACGGGGGTGATGTTCTCGGAATCGATGGGGGCGTCTATCTTCTCCCATTCGGACCAGGCCAACGCGGAAACCCTTTGACAATAGTAATAGGTATGGGGTTCCTCCTTCGTCCTGGCAAACAGGTACAATACGTTGAGGGCGTTCACCGTCGTCTCGTACGCCCCGCATATTTTAAGCCGCGTCAACTCAAAATACTCGTCCAGATATTTTACGTATTGTTCCTCGATGTATCCGTCGGTTATCTTGGATTGCTCCAACGCACCCTCCACCGCCTTGAACAACGACGTCTTGCTTTGCCGTATGGACGGCGTCAGGTAGTTCTCCGGATATACGAAGATTTTACGGTTCGCCTCCCACATGCGGTAATCCATAATCCAGTCCCACCAACTCTCCGGGACGTCCTGAATGGCGCTGCCTTTTTCCAACCGCATGCGGCATCGCTGTAAGTAGAGTTGGACCGCGTTGATTCCCTCCTTGACTGGTGAAATCGTCGTCTTGTCGTCCATCCTAACGTCAACCAGAAAATACTTGTACAGCTTGTCGGCGTTCGTAACGTCCACAAACTTGGCACCCAAATGGAGGATGACGAGGGGCAACAAGGCGTCGCGAACCGTCGCCTCGATGGCGGCGTGGAAATTTGCGTCCATCGAGGCCCTGGTAAGCTCGTCCACCACCCTCGTCCTCTCCTCAAAAGACGTCTCGTCGCTTCCAAGCGACAACGCTTGGTTCAGCGTGGCCTCATCGAGGGACAACTGCCCCTGCATGGACAGGCGCAGGCACAGGTTGGACAAGAACGCAACCACGTTGTCCGGCCTCTCCCCGACGGGGTACAGGGCGTCGACGCGCTCCAACGTCACGCTTGGCCCCATGACGTCACCGAGGACGCCCACGTCCGACTTGTCTTTGGCGTAAGACGGGACAAGCTCCAACAATCGTTCGTCTTCGTCTTGAAATGTGTGAAGGAACCCTGCCAACGCACACAGGTCAATCATGCTTGGTACGGCGTTCGGGTATGACGACGACAGGGTGATGAGGGCGAGCGGCAGACCGCACCGCACCATGAGGAGGTACTTCGAGAATTCCTCGACGGTTTCCCTAAGATCCTCCATCCCCACCTCGTCGTCCAACGCCATGCGCAACCAGTCCTCCATCGTCTGGTCGATGGTACGAAAGACAAGGGCAAGCATCTCTTTTACGTCCTCGTAACTCTGACTCCAGAACTGGGAAAGCTCGCTCAAGACGTAGTTCTCCCTCAACTCCCCGTCTTCCTTGACCTCCTCGGAGGCGTCCTTCCTCATGAACGCCACTTTGCCGTAAAAACCATCCAAGGAGAAGCCCGCGTCCACGTAGGGGGAAGACAGAGGATCCCCGTTCAGAATGGCGTCCATTTCAAAGAATCCCATGAGGACGCCCCGTTCCCGTTGCAACTTGATGGCGAACAACCTCGTTACGTCCTCCGTCGTAAAGACGACGACGGGCTTCGGGAACGCAATCCGAAGCAACGCAAGGTATTCCTCCACTCCCAATCCCAACATGGTGGCAAGCAAGTGGTGGCGGCAAACGGCGTCCACGTAATCCTTCTTCCGCTTGCCAACGTAGGCGCGCAAGCGGCCAACATCGTCCCTGTGTAAGCCAAGGGCGGCGGACAAGATACGGTCGACTTCGCTTTTACTAAACTGCTCCATCTCATCCCGACGGTAACCCACCATCTCCTTATATGGATTTGCACCATAATCCTTGACGTCGTACAACAAGGCGGACACGGTGTAGATGTCGACGGAGAGGCTTTTGGCCAGGTTGACGACGCCCCATATGGCGGGAAGGTCCATGGCGGCGTCTTCCATCGTCGGAGTGGCGTCGGCATGGGATTCCGCATCCAAACCCGCGTCGGCGTCCGAATCGGGGGCGGGCTTGGTTATCCGAACCAGCCAATCCAATTCCCCGAAGGATACGCCCAATATGCGTTTGGCCCTTAGGAAGCGGTAACAACGCTCCAAAGACGGCACGTCCAGATTGTCTATATAATAAAACACCGTCTTTTTCTGCGTCTGGGGGTCGGTCACCGTCTCGGATATCAGTGCCAAGTATTTGCCCCCCGAAAAATCGCCATTGACAAAGAGTTGGGGCAACGACGCCTTTTCATCCTCTCCCAAATCCTGCGTCAGCATTTCGACCAGTTCACTTCGCTCCATGTCAAAGGCTTTGAGGAATGCGGGCAGTTCGCGCAGGGTTGCGGGCAAATCTTCGGCTGCCGTCTTACCACCGAAGCAAGCCCGTAGCTCGTCCGACGTCAACCGCCTTTGCAGCATGGCGAACAAGGCGGGCGGGACGGCCAAGCTTTCCCTCGCCACGGTTGACCGTGGATATCCCCATACCTGCAACACCTCGCCAAAATTCGTCCTGTATTTCGCCAACCATGCGGAAAGCTTGCTCATCGGTTGGCTGAAGGGCAACCCTATGGGATACATGGCGGCGTCCAACGCGGCAAACAACTTGACGTCGTCGTCATCTGCGGCAAGACCGACGTACTCTTTGGCGTGGGGCTTTAAGACGTCGTTCACTATCTCCACATAGGGCAAGGTTTGGTTGGTGTTCCGGCAAGTCAACTTCAACTCGAACAAATCGGGACGGCGCGTGCGAACCGGTACGCCGTCCTCCACTTTGACGTGTTGCTTCGCTATGCGCATGAGGTCGACGAAATAGGCGGCAGGCCCGAAGACGCTTTTACAGTCCTCACATTCGCAGTAATCCATGCTGCCGAATATCTCTTGGTAATTGGGTATGTCCTCAAAGTACGCTTTCCCTTTCCCCGCCCCCCCGTCTCCGGCAAGCGCAAGGTTCCGATACGATTGTTGGTAATATCCCGTATTCATGGCGACCATGGCGTGGCTCAGGACGCTGTAATTCTTGCGGGCGCGCTCATAAGCGGCCTCCGCCTCCTCGCCAAGAACGCCCGACCGCACCATCTCCTCTACAAATTCCCATTTGGGCTTGTGGAAAATGTCGAACGACGAATGGTAGCCATTCTGTACCAATGCCGCCAACACGGCGTCCTTGGAATGAATGTTGCGGATGGCGCGGGTGGATGGTTCGTTTGACATCGTTTTATCCTCCTTTCCCGGTTAAGCGACTTACGTTTCAATGTCCTCCAAAAGGTCTGGCGATTGGCGGGCGTCTTCCTCTTTCATTAGGCGGCGCCCGTTATGCGCCCCCGCCCCCCTCGCCCTCGCCCCCGCACGGGAGGGGGCGGCAATAGGGGTGTCGGTGGTGGGGCCGCCGCTTGTACCGGTGGTGGGGCCGCCGCTTGTGGCGGTGGTGGGGCCGCTGCTTGTACCGGTGGTGGGGCCGCCGGTTGTGGCGGTGGTGGGGCCGCCGGTTGTGGCGGCGTTGGTATCAATGATGGATGCAAGGCCACTACGCCATCCGCCCATCGTTCCACTTCTGCGGCGTCATGAAATCCCCTGGACTGAACAGCCTCTTGATGCTCAAATTCAACTATCTTCCCTGTTCCATCCCTTACGAACAGTACGAAAGCTGGATTAAGATCAAGCTTTTGCGCCCGTCCCGGCTTCTCGACCGTGGCGCGATGGCTACCCGGAACCCCATCATGATATCCCCTTGTCGCAATCACCCTCCCTATGTTGGGGCATCGGTTCAAAATTTGTTCCGCAGTGCTTTCCGTACTTTGGCCCTTCTGTGGCTTTTCTGCCGAATGGCATACAAACAATATCATGCTAGATGCAGTCAAATCTGGACTGAGCGTCGAGACGTCCATTTCTGGAACGCCACCGATGCGACCGTGCGCATTAATGACTATGACGGAATTGGGGCCGTTTGCCGATGCCAATTTTGCATTCGTCAACTCATCGACTAGTGGCACCTGTTCGCCCTTCTTCTTCATTTCCTTTGCCTCCATTTTCATCTTAATCATTTGATTCTTGTCACTTCCATGAAAATAGAAGAACTGTTTGGGACAATGCCCGTTCTCATCAACAAAGGTAACGGGATTGTTTTTACAAAACACGTAGGCGTTCAGCGTAATTGGCTCTTCGGCGTCAAGGTAGCCCACCCCGTCCGCCGAAATCATCCTCCCATACATGGGCGAGTAATAGCGCGCCTCAAAATAATACAGTCCCGTCGCATCCTTCTCCTTCCCCGCAAAGCGGTATTCCTTGAGGTTCACTTCCCTTTCGTCCCCCCAACACAACGCCGTTCCCCCATACGGGAAATATTCTTCATGGGTAATGACTTCCGCCTTTTCGTTAAACTCCATGCCAACCGAATTGGTGTGGGTGCAGAGTTGGAATACGGTCTTTGACGAACCCGCCGCATCCGTCTCCCTCTTGGCTTCATCCACCGTCCAGCGGTGGACGGTGGCCGCGCCGCAATCTCCCATAGCGACGTTGACCGACGTTCTGGCCAGCACCGTTTTCCCGCCCAACGTGACCTTTTTCGTATGGTAGCCGCCCAAGTACGCCTTTTCCGTCACTTCCCACACCCCGTCGCCCACCATACGGCGCGAGACCTTGCGAATCCTTCGTCCCGTCGAATCATAGTGGTAGCGTTCCGCATCGTCGCCCCCTTCCCCACGGTTCACGATTACGGCGGACGACATCCATCCCAACTCATTCCACGTCAGATGGTGCAGGTTCGGCGTTGCGACCATGTTGCCGCGTTCGTCATATTGGAACCGCTCCTTTTCCCCCGCTTGCAGTAAGCGGTTGGACGCGGCGTCGTACTCCATTTTCAACGTGTACGCATCCTCGCCGTCGTGCTTCATCACCGTCATGTTGCCGTCCTCGTCATAACGGTATTGTTGCGTGTACTGCGTCAGGTTCTCATAATCCGAGGCCGCCCCTTTGCACATACGCCCCGTCGCCTTGACAAGGAAGCCCAACTCGTCATACCCATAGTCCCAAATGGGTGAAACCCGTTGGTTGCCCGAGTACACGTCTTCCCCCCTATTGTCACGGATGCGCGAGACATTGCCCATCGGTTCCGCCGCATAGGACCAATCGCCCAGCACCTTCGCCCCCTCGCACGTACGTCTGACCGTAAGCATCCGTTCCAAGCCCAGACTGTAGGGGTCGTAGGAATATTTCGTCTCCAAGCCGTTGCCATGCCTCACCATGGCCTTCATCCCCGCCGCATGGTAGGTAACCTCGTCAAGAACCACCTGCCCGTCTATGGATGCGGACGCCAACCGACCCAACTCATCATAATCAAACCCACACGTTCTGCCGTCGGGATAGGTATGGGCGGTGACGTTCGAAAACGCGTTGCGTACATAATCCTCCCCATAGACCTCTTCGGACAGGCGGGCGGCGTCAAGGGGGGCGGCGCCATCCCAGCCAAAGCAACTCCCGCCCACGTCGTCCTTCACGAACTGGCGGGAAACGCGTACGGGTTCCCCCAGAATGTCATAGGATGCAAACGTCTCAACGCCGCCTTGGTCGTAATGGCGATAGATTCGCCCCACCAAATTCTTTGCCTTCGCATCGGCGACGCCCTCTCCGTATTGTATCATTTGAACGCTTCCAACCCCTGACAACTCCGTCTGAACGGGACGCATAAGGGCGTCGTGGGTCGTGGTAAAACGATTGCCCGCCGCATCCATCGTCAGAATGGTCATCCCGTAAATATTTTTTAATTCGTAGGAGCGCCCCGAATCGCAGTGGTCCACAAGGACGGCGTTTCCAAGCATGTCGTAGACGTATTCCACGGTATGCCGTTGGGCCGCATACTGTCTTGGACTCGCCATCGCCGTTACCCTTCCGGTACAGTCATATTCATAATGTGTGGCTTTCGCCTCGTTCACGAACTCCTTCACCTTGTTGCCACAGTTGTCCGTCAGGATGGTCGTGCAGTCGCCGTCAAACGGCACAACCTTTTCCAGTGCGTCCCATACGTCGCGTTGTCGGGGCGTCGGACGTTCGGGAAATCCCGACTTGAACCGCTCGTAATAGTCCGACTGACGCAAGGTCTGGTTGGCGTTATAATGTTTTTGCTCCCACAACCCATACGCCGTCTCGTCGTGCAGATAGCCAAAACCCTCCTCCCCTTCCGTCACAAGCCCTTTGGGGGATTCGGTTCGGACAAGTCTTCCGAGCGGGTCGTAACGGTATATAATGGGTGGCGTGTGAAATCCCGTTGGTTGGTGTTCCGGCGTTTGCGAACGGAAAGGCTGGTACGCCAACAGCTCCTTGCCCTGCCCGCTCACCACCTTTTTCCCGTTCACCATCCACTCTTCCCCGTATCTGTGCTTTTCCTCAATCACCCTCCCAAATCCGTCCGCATAGACCACCGCCATCCGAACCTTGGCGTCCCCTCGACTGGGGAAATCATCCGCCTCCAATGAGACGCTGTGCGGAGGTTGCCCGCTCTCGCGGTAAGCAAACAGATCATAACAAAAGAACGAGGCGGCGTGTTGAAGGTATTTTTCCGGCTCTTCCAAAATCTCCAACCACGAATGCGGCCGCCCTTTGTCTTCATAATGGCTCAACGGCTCAAAACCCTCGCCGTCCGCACATGCTTCGCCCACGTCCTTATACGTGCTGGTGACGACCACTTGTCCCTGCGGGTCAAACATCGCTTCGGAGACGACGCCGTTGGCGTCCGTGACCTTGGCGTATTGGAGTGCCGCATAATCTATTGTCGCCGTTACGTGGATTGCCGTCTCCCCGTCCAAGAACCGCGACGTTTTTATCGGCATCAGCGAGTACTCGTCGTACTCCACACACGTTTTTGTATAGTCGTTCTCCTCTTTCCATGGCAAGTAAAAATTCCCCGCCCCATAGTAATAATAGATTCCATTGATTTTACACCAATAACCGTCCTTCTTGACATAGCCACCCCGCCCCATGTCTTCGTCAGAGAACGCGTCGGCCACCGCGGCAAATCCATAGGGCAAAACGGCCTCTTCGGAATGGTGCAACAGGGGTCTTGGCGCCACTTCCCCCAATGGCAGCGGCTCGGATGCGTCGGCGTCCCAATAATAATTGCGCATTCGTTGGAGTTGGCGGACCTGTAGGCTTGGTACCCGCAAACCCTGCGACGGTACAAACCCTTCCCCGTAGGGAATGCGTTCCGCCCGCGCCACTTGTTCTTTGAGCGCGTCAAAATCCACATAACGCGTGTAGCGGAGTCCGTTCACCTCAAAGGCTTGCGTTTCCACGGGAATGCCGACGAGGTACGCCTCCCCCTCCGCAACGTTATAATAACGGTTCTCCTCCAACAGGCAACGAAGCGCATACTCCCCGTTGCGTCGCGGATAATCGACGGTGCACGTCTGCAAGGGGTTCCCATATTCATCTGCCTCCAATGTAAACACATGGGTTACCACCGGGTCATGGGGCTGGCAGTTGTATTCGTAATGGACGCTCTGCCGCTCCCTAGCCAGATATGCCCCGTGCCGTCCCTCGTGTTGCGGCAGCAACTCCCTCACATGGTAACTGTAATCGGCCACGGAATACGGATTCTCATATTCCCCATACACCTCCTCCCGCACCACGCTCCCATGCAAAGCCTTGTGCGCTTCTTCCATGGAATATGGTTTACCTTCCGTGGAGTATGGTTCACCTTCCATGGAACATGGTTTACCTTCCATGGAAGCCGTTTTATGCGCTCCTTCCGTTGAAAACGTTTTACCTTCCGTGGAAACCGTTTCACGCGCTTCTTCCGTGGAACATGGTTCACCTTCCGTGGAAAGCGGTTTACCTTCCACTGGGCCTATCTCGATGTGGGGTTCTTCCATGACGAGGGCTTCGCCGTCGCCGTCCCAGTAATAACCCCGCAACGCGTCCACGGAGCCACCCGTATGATAAAACGCCTTGTTGCGCGTAATATTTTGATAACCCAAACTCTCAATCCGTTCCGAGACTTCCCGTTCCACTACCGCAAACCCTATGAATTTACGTTCCTCATGGTCATAGCGCCCTTCCTTGTAGTCGTACGCCGTAGTAATCGTGCGTTCCGATATCAAGTCGCACGCTTGCACCTCCGCCACCAACTGCAAGGGGAAGGGGGGCTTGTCGGCCCATTTCTTATGATCCTTTAAATATAGGGAAACCGAAGACGTGTAAGAAAGTTTCGTCACGCTTCCGATTTGGTTGTCAATCGTTTGGAGCATGTAAGGCTTCTGCCCCTGAGTAAAATCCATGTAGAAGTGTTGCGCCCCCACGCCTTGCTTACTGAAAACCAACGAGGCGGTACCCTGTCCCAACACGTCCTCGAAGGTAATGGCGTCGACGTCGGTAAAGGTATCCGGAAGCGGTACGCCATACGGCTCGCAAAATCCCGTCCCGTCATTGAAATAAATCCATACTTGGTCATGGTCGGCATAGACCATATCCACCAAGCCCGAACCGTCCAAATCGGCAAAAAAGAGGCGCTCGGCGTTGAAGCTTTCATCAAAAACGGGAGCGTTCGCAAAAGACATCTTCTCACCGAATTTGCCATAACCCAAATTGGGCCAACACTCCACGGTACCGCTCTTCACCAGAACCCTATGGCTCAGGCCGTCCCCGAACATGTCCAAGAACGTGACGACTTGCTTCGGCCCACTCTTGGTCGCCTCCGGGAAGTCCATGGGCAATTCCGTTGTGACGGGGTTGTCCACCCCCCGCTTGCCCAAAGAGGGGTAATAATACAGGCTGCCATTCTTAGCGAAACAGACATGCCCCTTCGCATCGCCTTGGAGGTCCGTCGTTTCTATATGCGGGCCTTGGTAATCGTTCATGTATCGGGGAAATGGTTCATACGGACGCCATCGGGGGCCTTCATGCTCATAATAGCCATGCCTGCCCGCATCGTGTACGACAAGCTCGTATCTGCCGTTACCATCCAGACTGTGCAAGGACGATTTGCCGCCAACCACGTCCCTGTCGATGGGGAATTCCGGCAAGCTCTCGGGGACGCCGTATCTGCCCCCGCCCAAAGGCGGACAATACGCCGCCCCCCTTTCCTGTGCGTAAAGCAAGCCCGGAACGCCGTCGCCGTACAAATCCACCATGGAAAAACCTTGGGGCGAAAGGGCGAACGGACTCCCTTCTTCTGAATCTGCAAACTGCAACCGCCCCGTCACGGCCTTCTCCGGCTCAAATTCCGTATACCCGAAGGACATGCCGGGCAGCTCCACGCTATGGCGCGTCCCATCCTTTTCATGGCGAAACGCCGTAATGGCTATATCCTTCAACAACGACGGCCCTACTCCGTCGGAATATGTAAATTCGGTTTTCCTCACCATTGCGGACGGCCCATCCAAGTTCTGCACCACCTCGACGCTCTTGCACAGGCTGTCAACCTCGATGAGGAATCCACTCTTATACCTTCGGACGGGGTCCTTGCGCCGTTCATATTGAAAACGCAGAAGAAAACAGGCTTCGGATTGTGACCGAATGAAGCCGTAACGGATTTCCCGAATGGAGCCGTTGGGATGATAGGCGTACTCGATGCGGTTGCCCTTGTCGTCCTCGCTCGACGTAAGATACCACGCAAAGATGCGGGAAGGGGAATCCGGGTCGGCTCGGCGGGCGTCGCCCGCCCCGAACAGGCTGACCGCATTCTGGCGGTCCACCACCTTCCAAAAGGATTCCCCTCCTCTTCTATAATACTCAATCCTGGAAAAATCGCCCTCTCGACGAAGGAGGTAGGTTGACACCGTAAAGCCATCCTCATCCGTCCGTCGATGGTGCAGAACCATCTCGCCCAACGACGAATGCACAAAGACGTCCTTGTCGTCGTCATACCGTGGAATGTGAAGCTGCGTCTGCCTCGATATGGTGGGAATTTCTAGCGAGAACCCCATGCCCCAGACACCCTGCCCGTTCGACGCTTGGTATTGCAACGCCAACCGGGGGGCGTAATCCCTGCAAGGCGGGCAGTAGAGGGGAACGTGGAAACCAACGTCTCCCGTAAAACCGTCAACGTCAAGGTTTTCACCCAACCCGCTGTACGCACCGCCCCCTTTGGGCAAATTCATCTTATCAACATCGATAAAACTCTTCTTTTCACCCATGGCTCTCCCATACTGATGGTGATGTAATATTTACTCTGTATCTCTACCTTCCTCCTGTTCTGATAAAATCATGTAAACCTTGGAAGAATGATAGAATAATTCATTTTATCACTGCATTCTTTCCAATTCAATACACTGCCGACATTTTTTTTATACTTGATAAGAAGAAATAAAATCTTGTCACTGACAGATGAATGTGCTATGATGATAAAAACTTTGAAGTGCGTGGCGGCGCTATGGATTCAGGGAGATTATTATGCGAAAACACTACATTGACAATCTGCGTTGGATGGCTGTTCTCATGCTTTTTCCATATCACGTTTTTATGATTTATAATTCGTTCGGAGAGGGTTTTTACATAAAGGGGGCGGATATAGCGCTGACGTCGGGATTCATTGTAGTGACGGGACGGTGGTTCATGCCTTTGTTGTTTGCGGTTGCCGGTGCCAGCTCTGCTTTTGCATTAAGAAAAAGAAACGCCGTCGAATATGTAAAGGAAAGAGTAATGAAATTGATGGTTCCATTTGTTTTTGGAATCTTATTATTGATACCACCACAAACCTATTTTGCGGAGCGATTTCACAACGGTTATAGTGGTGGATATTTTGAGCAATACGCCTTGTTTTTTAAGGTGAAAGACCTTTTGGGTTACGATGGCGGTTTTACGCCTGGACATCTGTGGTTTATACTGTATTTGTTCATCATTTCGCTATTCTCTCTACCGATTATGAGGGCATACTTAAAATCGAAAAAGAGGCTCCCCTTACAAAGCGTCCCCTTCTTTACATGGCTACTCCTCTTTATTGTTCCACTGTTGGGTTTCCCCATACTAAATATTGGCGGCAAAAGCTTCGGGGAATATTTTGTATACTTTATGTTTGGCTATTTTCTATTGTCAGATGAATCGATACTTGAAAAGGCCGAACAACACCGATTCCCTTTATTACTTACTTCAATCGTGGCGTCAATCATACTCTTGCTTTGGTGGCGGGGCGCCATCAAACATGTTCCAAGTATCGCAGTTGACGCATACTCCCATTTTTACGCGTGGACAACGATATTGGCGTTGCTTGGATTGGCGCGGCGATATTTGAACTTCCAAAACAAGCTTACGGATTATTTTTCAAAATCCTCCTTTGCCGTGTATGTCTTTCATCAAACTTGGATTGTTGCGGCGGCTTACTATACCTTTACCGTTACCAACAACGCCGTCGTACAGATGCTCGCAATATTGTGTACAAGCGTGGCGGCTACGTTTGCTTCATACGAATTGTGCAAACGCATTGCCATAACGCGATTCCTTTTCGGAATCAGAAAGTGCTCAAAAGTCAGGCCAAAATAGCTTTCACTTCGGCAAATGTATATTTTTCAACTTCTTTATTATGACACTTTTCCACATAGTTGCGACAATCCCCAAACTCCAACGCCTTGATGATGGAAGCACGAATTTCATCATCTACACACTCATTATCGGTGAGCGTCGCTAATGTTTTTCTTCCCAACAACCACGGATAAATATTGTCCCTGTCTTTGCCCTGATAATAAATGTAAGGCAGCAATGTATCGCGAAGCAAGAAAATATATGCGGTATCTTCCTCATATCCGACCCATTCGCAGAAATGGATTAGCTCTGGCAAAAATGCATCCTCATTTATATCCATGCTCTTTTTTGCATTCTCGACAAGCAACTTGACTGCTTTTTTGAAAGAAAAGATGAATGAAGGCATATACGCCGTATCCGTACAAATCCATGCGAAACAGCAAATAATCATGCATCATTGTATATTCTGTTTGGCTTGTATACAGGCGCAATCTGTGGTATTATCGTTGTTATAAACTTCAATGGGAGGCAGACGGATGAGTGTGGCTCATGGCATTATCGTCTTTGGAGCGTCTGGCTCCGGTACGACGACCTTTGGGAGGGAGCTTGCGACACGGCTCGACTTCACCCATCTTGACACAGACGATTTCTTTTGGGAGGATACCGACGTTCCATTTACAGTGAAGCGACCGACAGGGCAACGCATAAACAAGTTGCACAAAGCCATCAGCGCAAGTCGGGGATTTGTGTTGTCCGGCTCCATTGTTGGTTGGGATGATGCTGTTTTACCGCTTCTTGACTTGGCGGTATACGTTCGAACCCCGACCGAGGTTCGTATTGAACGTCTTGAAGTTCGCGAGTATGCTCGTTTTAACGACCGCATACTTGAAGGCGGTGACATGTTCGACAATCACCGCGAGTTTATCGAATGGGCGCGTACCTATGACGCTGCCGGGATGAACCGAGGCGAGGAGTGACAGCTCCGACTAATTGATTGTTCCCGCCAAGAGGAAATTGTACAGTGAAACCGATATAACCGAATGTTCCACATTGGTGGCATTCTGGACACAATGACTTATCCGCCAATTCTACCCGCCTTGTTTCAGAACATGAGGGTTACGTTATCGTTATAGGGGGAGGAAAGAAACATTGAAGGATTGGGAAATGATTGGGAAGGGCGCAATCGCCACGATATATCGTAACGGCAACACGGCCATGAAGCGGTATGACCATGCCACACAACATACGGCGGAACTTGAACTGACGTGCCAACGATTTGCCGTCAATGCGGGGTTGCCCGTCCCCAAAGTGCATGAAATGCGTATATTGGACGGAAATGTACCGGCGCTGTTGATGGATTACGTCGATGGAAGTCCCCTGATACATCCGACAATGGGCGAGGACGAGTTTGCGGAAGCCATGCTCGCCTTGGTCAAATTACAATGTCAAGTACACCGCATTGACGCAGTCGGTCTGCCCAAGCAGGCGGACCACCTTGGCTGGAAGATCACACATACCGGGTATTTGGAGGAATCGCTGGCAGATAGGGTTTTACTCCTTATGAAACGGTTGGACGATGGCCAGACAAAGCTCTGTCACGGCGACTTCCACCCGCTCAACATTCTGTTCGACGGCCAGAAGCATTGGATTATCGACTGGATGGACGCCACGGCGGGAAGTCCCTTGGCGGACGCCTGTCGTACGTACTTGTTGCTCAAACAGCACATGAACCAAGCCGCAGAGGCTTACCTTGGTATTTTTTGCGGCGAGGCGGGAGTGGCGCCAGAAGGGGTCTTGGCCTGGATGCCGGTATTTGCCGCCGCCCGCATGAGCGAAAATATGGACGGGCGGCAAAAGAAATGGCTGCTTGGGCTTATCTTGGAGAACGAAGGGAGCGTTTGGAGAAATACACGAATCCAGTCATCCAAAAATATGGATTGAATGTCATTCCCAATGTCGAGAACCGAACAGCCTCACAATAAGGCGCAAAATGCCATCGATAGATGGTAACCCGTTGTTTCTACCGAATCAACGGGTTACACAACTCAGACGACGGATTAAAAGGATTCTTGCTTCATCGCAGAGTGGTCAAGGTTCGGATGCGCTTTTATAAACTCTGATGGCATTGATACAGTGTCGAATAAATCCAAAATATGTCTTACTTTAAAACACTTTGCATCATATGGCCAGATAAATGCTTGAATTTACAGATAAAATCTTAGGAAACTTTAGGTCTTGCTTCTCTAGGCAATCCTTAAACCCCGTATATAACTTCTATCCAATTTAGCATTGCAAAAATTTGGTCTTATTGCCCATTCCATTTTACATGACATAATTATTATCAGAAAACCCCTTGACAAACGTCAACCCGTTGCCTATAATGAAAGGCAACAGGTTGCACAACCAAACGACAGAGGAGAATTCACCATGAAGCCACCTGCAAATGCAAAGCACGTATTATTTGGCGGAACATTCGTATTGGCCAACAAATTACAATCCGTTGGAGACAAATTGGTAGAAGGGTTGTCCATCAAGCAGTGGTTCCTGTTGCGCAACATCATGGAGTTGCCCAGCGAACCCGCGCCGACCATCTCGCAGATTGCCAAGGCCATGGACTCCACCCGCCAGAACGTCACCAAAATGTTGGAGGCGATGGAGCGGGAGGGCCTTGTCCGCATCGAGGCCAGCGAGTCCGACCGACGCAGCTGCAACGTACGCATAACGGAGGCCGGGCTGGCTTCTGCACGGCAAACCGCAATCAACGGACGGCAATTCATCGACCATTTATTCGAGGGGATCCGTCCGGACGAAATTGACGCGGCAGGCAACGTATTAGTAAAGATGATTGAGAATCTTGAAACCATGCAGGAGGAATTGCCATGACCAAGCAAAAAGGACGATTGAAGTACTGGCTCGTGGCGGGCGTTTTGGCCGTCATCCTCATTCTGGCCGTCGCCATCGCTATGAACATGCCAAAAACCCAACAAGTCAGCGACTCCCGATTCGACCTCGCCACCCTTGCGGACGGCACCTATCGGGGGGAATGCAACAACGGCCTTGTACACGCGGTTGTAGACGTGGACGTGCAGAACCATGCAATTGCCGAAGTACGCCTCGTAAAACACCGCAATGGCATGGGTGGTGCGGCGGAAGCCATTGCAGACGACGTGGCACAAAACCAAACCGTCGAACTGGACGCCGTGTCGGGAGCCACATACAGCTCACAGACTATTTTGAAGGCCGTGGAGAACGCCCTGGCACAATAGTCGGGAACCCATGTGACGACCAAGGACTTATGCGCCAAAAAAAGTGGAGGGAATCAAATTGAAGACAATCGTTGTTTACAGAACCAAGTATGGAAGCAGCAAACAATACGCCACATGGATTGCCGAGGCGTTACAGTGCGAGGCGAGGGATGGCAAAGATACACCCCTGCAAGACATTTTAGCCCATGACGTCATTATCTACGTCGGCGGACTCTATGCCAGCCGCGTGAAGGGCTTCAAGAAGATATCCAAGCATTGGGACGCCCTACAAGGCAAGCAAATCATCCTGTGCATGGTGGGGATGACCAACCCCATAGAAAAGGACGGTTACCAAAGGGCGTTTGAGTACAACGTCTATAAGCCCTACCGAAAGCAAGTGAAGTATTTCGCCTTGCGCGGCAACCAACTATTCAGCCAAATGGGTTTGCTCCATCGACTCATGATGAAGGTTCCCAAGTCCATAACCCAAAAAATCCCCGTGGAAAAGCGCACGGAAGACGACGTACATTTCCTCGAACATTTTGGCGAGGACGTACACCACATCAACCAAGACTACATCCATGACGTCGTGGCATACGCAAAGGGATTGGGATGACCCCTACTCCTCGTCCAATTTCAGCACGCTCATAAACGCCTTCTGGGGAACTTCCACGTTCCCTATTTGGCGCATCCTTTCTTGCCCTTTGCCTCATTACTCCACTTGAATGTAGGGATGCCAACGTTAATACACACACCTATACTCGCAGACCTCTGCGAGTTTTAACAGAGACTTTTTTAAATTCTCGCAGAGGTCTGCGAGAATTTGTCTGCACTATTCATCTGCTTCACCTTCTTCGTTTTGAACCTCCGCAATCTCCGTTAGTTCACGCAATTTATCTTCAAGCAATTTCTTATTCGGTAAATGAAGCTGGTAGTTGGCTACAAGCGCCGGTGAGATACTTCGGCGCAAAGCGTACTCGACAACAGCGTCGTCTTTGTCAGCACACAGAATTAATCCAACACTCGGATTTTCGCTTTCTTTTTTCACGTCGCTGTCGAGGGCTTCAAGGTAAAATTCAAGCTGCCCCAAATGCTCAGGCTTGAAGGCGCCAACCTTCAACTCAATGGCAACAAGACAAGCCAATTCACGGTTAAAAAACAATAAATCAATTTTGAAGTCGGAGTTTCCGACTTGGACGCGATATTCCTCGCCAACGAAAGAAAAATCTTTGCCGAACTCCAAAATAAAATCTTTCAAATTGGTGAGGATCGCTTTTCGGAGTTCACACTCCTTATGATTGTGTGGGATATCCAAAAATTCCAACACATAATTGTCGCGAAGGGCAGAAAGCCCCACACCCTTGACAATAAAAAGCTTGTTCTTTTCATCCGAAATCATCGTGCGCTCAAATACCATACTATCAATCTGACGTTCCAACTCATTTGTTGAGTAGCGGTTCTTTGCCGCAAGTAGCAGATAGAATTCCCTTGCTTCATCAGTCTTTGCCCGCGCCATAATTTTTAGGTTATTTGTCCAGTTGATTTCATACGTCAACGCCGCAAGCCGCTCATTGTCTTTATAAGTTTCATAGAATTGTCTCATTCTCCATATATTTGACACCGAAAAGCCTTGAATTCCTGCATAGTTGGACTGAATGAAATCAGAAAAATCTTTCACGACAGCTTTTCCCCAACCACCGTGTTTGACCTTATCACTCACATAAGCCCCTATCTCCCAGTACGTAGAGATAACCTCATGGTTCACAGCTCGAAAAGCATTCTCGCGGGCGCGTTCAATGATAGATATTATTTCGCCGTATTCGGCATTGTTTTTCGGTGTTAAGTCATTACTCATTTTAGGTAGTCCACCTTTAAAGTTTTTGTATCGCCTTTACACCACTTTACAACCTTTTCACAAACGAACATTACCAATGGGATGACCCTATTCCTCGTCCAATTTCAGCACGCTCATAAACGCCTTCTGGGGAACTTCCACGTTCCCTATTTGGCGCATCCTTTTCTTGCCCTCTTTCTGCTTCTCTAGAAGCTTCCTTTTTCTCGATATGTCGCCGCCATAACATTTGGCCAACACGTCCTTGCGGACGGCCTTGACCGTCTCCCTCGCAATGACCTTGCTGCCGATGGCCGCCTGAATCGGAATCTCGAACAAATGCCTGGGTATCTCCTCCTTCAACTTCTCGCACATCTTCCTGCCCCTCTCGTAGGCCGTACCCTCGTGTACGATGAAGGAAAGGGCGTCCACCTCTTCCTTGTTGACCAAAATGTCCAACTTGACCAGTTCCGCCCGCTCGTAGCCCTTGAAGTCATAATCCAACGAGGCGTAACCGCGCGAACGGGATTTCAGGGCGTCAAAGAAGTCGTAGATGATTTCATTCAGGGGAAGGACGTACCGCAACAAGGCACGCGTCTCTTCCATATATTCCATGCCAATGTACACGCCCCTGCGTTCTTGGCACAGCTTCATAATCGAGCCCACGTACTCCGTCGTCAGCATGATCTCCGCATCCACGACGGGTTCCTCCATATAGTCAATCTCCGTGGGTTCCGGCAGGTTCGACGGGTTGGTCACATCCACCACGTCCCCATTCGTCTTGTGTACCTTGTAAACGACGCCCGGTGCCGTAGTCACGAGGTCGAGGTTGTACTCCCGCTCCAACCGTTCTTGAACAATCTCCAGATGGAGGAGTCCCAAGAAACCACATCGAAATCCAAACCCCAAGGCAATCGAGGTCTCGGCCTCAAAATGCAGGGCCGCATCGTTCAGGCGCAGCTTCTCCAGTGCGTCCCTCAAATCCGGATACTTGGAGCCGTCAGCCGGATACATGCCGCAATACACCATCGGCAACACCTTCTTGTACCCGGGCATCGCCTCTTGGCATGGATTGGTTGCATCCGTCACGGTATCGCCCACGCGGGTTCCCGACACGTCCTTCAAACTGGCGGTGATGTAACCCACCATGCCGGCGGACAACTCCGCGCAGGGCAGGAACTGCCCCGCGCCAAACGTACCAACCTCCACCACCTCTGCCGTGGCGCCGGTAGCCATCATGCGAATCTTCGTACCCTTCTTCACCTCGCCGTCGAATAGTCGGCAGAAAATGATGACCCCCTTGTACGCGTCATACAAGGAGTCGAATATAAGCGCCTTGAGGGGGGCTTCCCCGTCTCCGTCCGGTGCCGGTATTTTACTGACAATCTGCTCCAACACCTCTTCCACGTTCAACCCCTGCTTGGCCGATATCAACGGGGCGTCCGAAGCGTCGAGGCCAATCACGTCCTCCACCTCCGCCTTCACCCTGTCCGGCTCCGCACTCGGCAAATCAATCTTGTTGATGACCGTCATAATCTCCAGGTCGTGGTCTATGGCAAGGTAGCAGTTCGCCAACGTCTGCGCCTCGATGCCCTGTGCGGCGTCCACCACAAGAATGGCCCCCTCACAAGCGGCCAAACTCCTGGATACCTCATAGTTGAAGTCTACGTGGCCGGGCGTGTCAATCAGGTTGAAAATGTATTCCTCGCCGTCCTTCGCCTGATATACCGTCCGTACCGTCTGGGCCTTGATGGTGATGCCCCGCTCCCTCTCCAAATCCATGTTGTCCAGAACCTGCTCCTGCATTTCCCTGCTCGTGAGCAACCCCGTCTTCTCAATGATTCGGTCGGCCAACGTGGACTTGCCGTGGTCGATGTGCGCAATAATGCAAAAATTGCGGATGTGGTCTTGTCTGTGCTCGTTACCCATAACTCTCCTAACTTATTGTAATAATGCGGTTGTTTCCATGCGAAACGCTAACTTGTCTAGTTTACTGCAATAATACAGACGTTTCGCAGCGAAACGCTAACTGACTTAATTTACCGCAATAATGCAGACGTTTCGCGGGCGATGGCCAACTCCTCGTTCGTCGGTATCACGCATACCTTGACGTGGGAATCGGAAGTGGTAATCTCCACATTTTCTCCCCGAATCTGGTTCTTCTCCTCGTCCAAACGTATGCCGAGGTATCCCAAGTACGAAAGAATCTCCTTGCGCACCTTGCCGTCGTTCTCCCCCAACCCGGCCGTAAAAGCTATGGCGTCCACCCCGTTCATGGCGGCCACGTAGGAACCGATGTATTTGGCCACATGGTAGCAGAATACCGCAACCGCGTCCCTAGCCTTCTCATTTCCCTCGACGGCGGCCTTCTGGAGGTCGCGGAAGTCACTGGAAAGCCCGCCGGACATTCCAAATACGCCGGATTTTTTGTTGAGGACGCTCATCATCTCTTCCAAGGATTTTTTCTCCTTGTGGGACAAGAACTCGATAATGGCCGGGTCGACGTCCCCGCAACGGGTTCCCATAATCAACCCCTCCAACGGCGTCAAACCCATACTGGTATCGACGGACCGGCCGTTCTGAACGGCGGATATGCTTGCGCCGTTGCCCAAATGGCATACGATGACTTTGGAGTTGCCGCCATCCATCCCCAGAAAATCCACCAAAGCCTTGGACACGTAGCTGTGGCTGGTGCCGTGGAAACCATAACGCCTTACCTTATATTCGTCATAATACTCATATGGCAATCCATACAGGTACGCCCTCCTGGGCATCGTCTGGTGGAACGCCGTGTCAAACACCGCCACGTTCGGCACTCCGGGCATGATGGCCTGACAAGCCGCAATGCCGACGAGGTTGGCCGGATTGTGCAGCGGAGCCAAGTCGTTGCATTCCTCTATAGCCGCCACCACCTCGTCGTCAATAATGACGGACTTGGCAAACCGCTCGCCACCGTGTACGACGCGGTGCCCTATCGCCCCTATCTCGTCCAACGCGGAAATCACCCCGTGCGCCTCGTCCACCAAGGCGTCCAACACGATTTGGATGGCCACCTCGTGGTTGGGCATGGCCTTGTCTGCTTCCAACTTATCCTTATCCGTGGCCTTGTGGGTCAACGCCCCGTCAATCCCAATCCTCTCGCAAATCCCAATTGCCAGAACCTCTTCCGTTGCGGAATCAATCAATTGGTATTTGAGGGAGGAACTTCCACAGTTAATTACCAGTATCTTCATGAAGCCCCCTCCTTATTCTTCAACCGACTGCCTTTCAGACGCGCGTCCGAATGGCGTCACCTATGCCTTGGCGCCGCTCTGAACCGCCGTTATCGCAATCACCCCTACAATGTCGTCCGCACTGCAACCCCTCGACAAGTCATTCACCGGCTTGGCGATGCCCTGCGTAATCGGTCCGTACGCCTCGGCCTTGGCCAAACGCTCCACCAGCTTGTAGCCGATGTTGCCGGAATCAAGGTCGGGGAACACCAACACGTTCGCTTTGCCCGCCGTCGGGTTGTTCGGCGCCTTCTTGGCCCCCACGTCGGGAACAATCGCCGCATCCAATTGGAATTCGCCATCTAGGTTGAGGTCTGGGCGCAACTCCTTGGCAATCTTGGTCGCCTCCACCACTTTGTCCACGTCGCCATGCTTCGCACTGCCCTTCGTGGAATGGGACAACATGGCCACGACCGCGTCCTCCTCCACGAGCGTCTCAAAACTCGCCGCCGAAGATATGGCGATGGCCGCCAATTCTTCCGCATTCGGATTCTGCACCAACCCACTGTCCGCAAAGATAAACGTGCCGTTGGCACCATATTCACAGTCCGGCACCACCATAACGAAGAAGGCGGACACCAACTTCGTATTGGGGGCCGTCTTTAATATCTGTAAGGAAGGCCGAAGGACGTCCGCCGTAGCGTGGCATGCACCCGCCACCATTCCGTCGGCGTCCCCCGCCTTGACCATCGTCACCCCAAAGTATAGATAATTCTCCGTCAACAGCCTCCCGGCCTCTTCCGCCGTCATACCCTTGCTCTTGCGGAGCTCCACGACTAAGTTCACGTAATCGTCTAATTTCTCCCAAGTCTGCGGATTCACGAACTCCGCTCCGGAAAGGTCGAGCCCTCCCGCCTTTTTCAGCACTTCTTCCTTGTCCCCCACCAAAATAAGACTCGTAATGCCTTCCGCCAACACCTTGGCGGCGGCCTCCAATGTACGTACGTCCTCCGTCTCCGGTAGTACGATGGTCTTGGCGCCACTCTTCGCCCTTGCCTTGATTCCGTCTATGAAACCCATTTCCCTCTCTCCTCTCGCATCCATATCTTTCTTGCCAACCATTTGACGTATGAAGATAGTATACTTCAAATTCCGCCATTTGTCTAGATAAACCTATCAATGAAACTCCCTATCATTTCCACGAAATGAATGTGCGATTGGGCACACATGCGTGGCAGGCTTTGCTTTCATACGCGAAACAACCGAGCAAACCCAACACCCCCAATAAGGGATATGGCTTGCCCGGTTTTTGATTCGACTAATTTATATGGTGATGGTTCGCATGGATGCCGAAGCGCCAAATTCTCTGCAACATTTACTCCTCATCCTGCAAGGCGTCACACCCTTCCTCACCCGTCCGAACCTTTATCACGTTTTCAACGTCATAGATGAAAATCTTTCCGTCGCCCACGTTGCCGGTGTACAGCACCTTCTTGACCGTATCGACGAGCAAATCGACCGGCACTTTGCAGACGACCACCTCCACCTTGATTTTGGGTAACAGATGCGTCTCGACCGGCACGCCGCGGTAGTATTCGGCATGGCCCTTCTGTATGCCGTAGCCCATGACGTTGGTGACCGTCAGGCCGGTTATCCCGATGCCGTTCAGAGAAGCTTTGAGCGGTTCGAACTTACTTTGCCTTGTGACGATGGACGCCTTGGTAATCTTGGCGCCCGGCATGGCCGCATTGACCACGGGAACGGCCTCGTCAGGCATAACCGCGTAATGTGCAGGCTCCACGGAGGCGGGTGCCGAACCAGGCAAAACATCCGGGGACGCGGACGCAAAATCCGCATAACTGCTACTCAGACCGTGCTCCACCATGTCAAGGCCCGTCAGTTCTTCTTCTGCCGCAACGCGCAGACCAATCGTCTTTTTGATGACGGTGAACGTGATTGTCATCGTGACGCCAACCCAAGCAATCACGGACGCCACTCCTATAAGCTGCGTCGCAAGCAATTGGAATCCGCCGCCGTATAACGCGCCGCCGTCCACTGCCAGGAAGCCTACCAAAATCGTTCCCAATGCGCCACATATCCCATGGACGCCGACCGCACCAACCGGGTCGTCGATTTTCAAGACCTTCTCGACAAACTCCACGCCGAACACCACCGCCACTCCGGCAATCAACCCAATCACCGCCGCCCCCGCCGGGGACACTGCGTCACAGCCCGCCGTGATGGCCACCAATCCGGCCAACGCGCCGTTGAGCGTCATGGAGACGTCCGGCTTCTCGTAACGAACCCACGTTATGACCATCGTCATGACCGCCGCCATTGCCGCCGCAAGGTTGGTGGTGGTAAAAATGGAGCCTGCCAAGACGAGGGTTTCATCACCGGTCATGGATACCGTCGAACCGCCGTTGAACCCGAACCAGCAAAACCAAAGAATAAAGACGCCCAGTGCGGCAATCGTCAAGTTGTGTCCCGGAATGGCGCAAGGCTTCCCCTTCTCGTCATACTTGCCGATGCGCGGTCCGAGGATTTTTGCACCGACCAACGCCGCCACGCCGCCCACCATATGTACTGCGGTGGAACCGGCAAAGTCATGGAAGCCCATCTGGCTCAACCAGCCGCCGCCCCATATCCAATGCCCCGAAATCGGGTAGACGACCGCGCTGATGACCATGCTGTACATACAATATGACAGGAATTTGGTCCGCTCGGCCATAGCCCCCGATACAATGGTTGCCGAGGTGGCGCAAAAAACTGTCTGAAAGATAAAGAACGCGTACATCGGAACGCCGTCGGGCAACACGTCCGAATAGTCCCTTACGGTAAAGAAGTCAATCCCTCCGAAAAGCGCCGAATCGCTACCGAACATGATTCCAAATCCCACAATCCAGAAAATTGGCGTCCCAAGACAAAAATCCATCAAGTTTTTCATAACGATGTTGCCCGCATTTCTTGCACGGGTAAGCCCCGTTTCAACCATGGCGAACCCCGCCTGCATGAAGAATACCAATGCGGCACTGACAAGAACCCAAATCGTGTTTAACGCTGAAAACATACTTTCCCCTCCTATTCTTCTTGCACCCTTCGCGGCGCGCTTTGCCTTCGCCCCCTAACAAACCCTTCGCAGCCGCTTTGCCTTTGCGGAAACTTGAAAGGCGCGTGTTTTCCGTAAGCATCCGAAGATGGCTACCGGTCAACACACGCCTTTGTGTATCACTACCTATTTTGTCGTCGATTATACGATGCTGTACAACAATTCCGCATACGTCGGCAACGGCCAATGCTTGTTGGCGACAAGCGTCTCCAGTTCATCGACGACGAGCCGCAGCTCGGACATGGCGAGGAACACCTCGTCACGGTAAAAAACCGCATGGTCAAGGATTGCCCTCTCCTCCTTCGCCCCCAGAAGCACGTTTTCAAGGGCTGTCAGCTTCTTAAGCAAACAGGCGGACAAGTTTGCAATGTTGCCCAGCAAATGCTCCTCCAGCGACGAGTCGAATTCACCGCACCCCCTTTTCTTGGCCAACAGCTCCGCCAACTCGCCTTGGTACGCGATACAAGCGGGTATGATGTCCCCTTTGACCATGTCAACCATTGTGAGCGCCTCGATATGCAGCTCCTTACAGTAGCTTTCCATCTGAATCTCATATCGTGAGCGCATTTCGTCTTCCGTATATACGCCGTGCTCCGTAAAAAGTCTGACGTTCTTCTCGGCCATGAAATATGGACGGGCGTCAACGGTCGTCTTCAAATTCATCAGCCCGCGCTCTTCCGCCTCGGCCACCCACTCGTTTGCGTAATTGTTGCCGTTAAAGAGAATGCGTTTGTGTTCACGAATGGTTTTTTTGATGAGCTTGGACAGCTCGACCGTGAAATCGTTGGAACCCTCCAGCACGTCCGCAAATTGCCGCAGGGACTCCGACACCGCCGTGTTCAGCATGATGTTGGAACCGGCAATGGAGAATGCCGAGCCAAGCATACGAAACTCAAACTTATTCCCCGTAAACGCGAACGGCGACGTGCGGTTGCGGTCGGTCGTGTCCTTGGGGAAATGCGGGAGCACCGTTACGCCAATCTCCATCTGGCGTCTTTCCTTGTTGTGGTAATCCGTCTCCGATTCAAGGGCGTTAAGAATCTCCGTCAACTCGTCCCCAAGGAACATGGATACGATGGCGGGCGGTGCCTCGTTCGCACCAAGTCTGTGGTCATTTCCCGCACTCGCCACCGAAATTCGGAGCAAGTCTTGGTAATCGTCCACCGCCTTGATGACCGCCACCAAGAACAATAAGAACTGCGCATTTTCATGCGGCGTCTCGCCCGGCTCCAGCAGGTTCGCGCCCGTATCGGTAACGAGGGACCAGTTGTTGTGCTTGCCGCTTCCATTCACCCCCGCAAACGGCTTTTCGTGAAGCAGGCAGGCCAGTCCGTGGCGTTCCGCCATGCTTTTCATAATCTCCATCGTGAGCTGGTTGTGGTCGGTGGCAATGTTCGCCGTCGTGAAGACGGGTGCCAACTCGTGCTGTGCGGGAGCGACCTCGTTGTGCTTGGTCTTGGCGTATACCCCAAGCTTCCACAGTTCCTCCTCCAACTCCTTCATAAACGCCGAAACCCTCAGCTTCAGACTGCCAAAATAATGGTCGTCAAGCTCCTGTCCCTTCGGCGGCCTCGCACCGAACAACGTCCTCCCGGTGTACACCAAATCCGGCCGCTTCAGGTACATTTCCTTGTCAATCAGAAAATATTCCTGCTCTGGGCCGACCGTCGTAACGACCCGCTTTGCCGACGTGTTGCCGAACAAGGCGAGGATGCGCATCGCCTGCCTGTCAAGGGCCTCCATGGAACGGAGGAGGGGGGTTTTCTTGTCAAGGGCCTCGCCGCTGTACGAACAAAAAGCGGTGGGAATGCACAGCGTCCCATCTTTTATAAATGCGTACGAGGTGATGTCCCAAACCGTGTAACCCCTCGCCTCAAAGGTGGCGCGAAGTCCGCCCGACGGGAAGCTGGACGCATCCGGCTCCCCTCGGACAAGCTCCTTGCCCGAAAAATCCATAATGACCTTCCCGTCACCGGAAGGCGTAATAAAGCTGTCGTGCTTCTCCGCCGTAACGCCCGTCATCGGCTGGAACCAGTGTGTAAAATGCGTCACCCCCTTCTCCACGGCCCAATCCTTCATGGCGTTCGCAACTACGTTGGCAACGTCAATCTCAAGATGCTTGCCTTGCGACATCGCCTTCTTCAAGGCCCCGTACACGTCCTTCGGAAGCCTCGCCCGCATCACCGCGTCGTTAAACACCATACTGCCAAACAAACCTGGAATATCCTTCATTTCACACATCCTTTCTAAGCCGTCCCATGCCATGTGGCTCGCAAACCTTGCGCGGCACGCTTCGCGAGCCTGCATACGTCTTGCGCTTCTTGCAAGACGTTGTCGCTGGGCGCGCTCGCATCCTTCAAGCAAGCTTGATGATGCTCACACATGTTCAGACCTTGTCTGAACATGGGCCTTCGCGCAAACCTTGCGCGGCACGCTTCGCGAGCCTGCATACGTCTTGCGCTTCTTGCAAGATGTTGTCGCTGGGCGCGCTCGCATCCTTCAAGCAAGCTTGATGATGCTCACTTTGCCTTCGCGCAAATAAAAAGGTGCCGAGGGTATGAACCCACAGCACCTTTGCTGATTACGTTGACTATTATAATATACGGGGACTCACCTGTCAAGCGTTTTTTCATGCTTTCGGTTCGCTTTCGGTTCATCTTTCGATCCACAATTTTCGGTTCCACAGTTTTTTCATTATTTTTTCACCTTTCGTTTCCTCAGCTGTCTTCCAATTTTGTGTTCCCAAACTATAGGGCCATAACCTCCTCTTCGGATAATTGTGTCACACTTTTGACGAACTGAATGTCCGCCCCACTTTTAAGCATAATCTTTGCATGCTTTTCAGCCGTCTCTTTAGCGACCTCCTGCGCCACTTTCTTCCCATACTCAATCTTCTCATCATAAATAAGCTGTCCAAACTTTGTCATCTCCACCCGCCTCC
>QMCE01000353.1_pt1 | contig 48732 bp, 87 predicted proteins | sample 1821851 | NCBI WGS metagenome assembly QMCE01 (sample SAMN09453174, study PRJNA476694) | Termite gut metagenome, whole genome shotgun sequencing project. | isolation source: worker | host: Odontotermes sp. | place: South Africa:Pretoria | collected 2016-01-28 | reverse complement strand
AAGGCATACGCGGGCAGACAGCGTAACATACGGTATAACCACGCCACTCTTTTGCCGAAGGGCGAGGGGCGATGCGGTGATACGGTCTGCGTTATGAACGCCAAAGACGGCGACAAGGGAGAAAGAAAAATGAGCGATACGAAGGATGAGCGATACGAAGGGCGTGTCTTGGTACTCCCGCCTGTACGGGCGCGTTTTTAACGCAACCGATGAGCGCGAGGCCGAGGAAATGGCGAAGCTGGATGAAAAGATAGTTGCGGAGAATGAAGGCGAAGGCGGAGATTCGGAACACGAAAAATCCGAAATCCGCAATGCCGAGGAACTGCTTGTTAAACTGTCCGAAAGCAACAAGGCTCTGGAAGCTATGCAAGCGGAAAATGAAGAATTGAAGGCGCAGCTTTCCGAAATCAAATCGCAGATCGAGAAAGAGATCGGAGCGGACGAAATCGAAGCGAAGGCCGAGGAAATTTCCGGTGAGCGTGAGGAAATCGCCGATGTCATGAATTCCCGTGGCGTCATGGATAAGGCGTCTGCGATGAATTCTCTGAAAGAGAAAAAGCTGCACGGTCAGGCCGCGAGGGTGTTTGCCATGAACTGCATCCGCGAGAAGCAGGGGCGCGACCCGATGACCGAAGAAATGGCTTCTAGCGCGATTGCTGTCAATGCGGCATGGGATGTTTTGAAAGACTCCGTTCCCGCTACCCGCCGTCCTGTCGGCGCTCCCGTGACTCCCGGTATGGCACAGAATGGCGCAAACAATGGTTTTTCGAAAGAAGAAATAGGAGGGCAAATAATGCCTGTTACTGGTATTCCGAACGGCGCTATCCAGACTAGTTGGTATGCGCATCCGAATCAGGGTGTTCCGGGGCTGTTGACCTATCTCAATGAACCGCATGATTGGATTCACTGCCCCGTTGCTGATCCTTTCATTGCTTGCGGCCGAGCGGTCATTAAGGGTGATGCTATCTCCGCGCCTGAAAATGCGTGGGGAACTTCCGTTTCCCCCTATGCGCTGAAGGCAGCTACGGCTACGACAACGGCGACGGATATTGTTGGTATCCTTGCTTGGGATGCTTCCGTCGGCAATGGTCCGAATCCCATCATGATCGGTAATGAACCAGACCTTGCTTGCGGTAAGTTTACTCGTGAAATGGGTTGCCTTGTTCGTCTCGGTTTTATCCACGTCAAGAATTATGCGGATACGACTCAGGGTGCGAATGCGTTCATGGTTATCAATGCGACGAATTCCGTGAATGCGCGGATTGGTGAGTTTGTGACTACCGACCTTGGCGGCGCGGCGATTGAAGTTCCCGCTGTGAAATGGCACGGGACGGATTTGCATTCGATGAATGAAACGTCCGTTGTCGAAGTGAATTTCCTCTACGGCCTCAGGGCGTAATTGAGAGAAGGAGCAAAAAATGAGTGCAGGTGTTCCCCCCATGCCCGGCTGGAATTATGGCCCGCGCCCGGATGACATGGCCGCGTATCAGTTCTTCGTTTCCAACATGGAACATTTCATGCCGGAACCGAGGGAAGTTGAATACGCCGAGTTGTACTGGAGCCAGCAGGAAAACCCCACAATGGGCGTTATGCCCAATGAAAGCCTAATTACCGGTATTAACCCCGGTGCAGATAGCTGGTCGTATCCGGTTCGCGATTGGCGCGGTCAGGGCGCGTGGCGCGGAATCTACGGCGACAACATTCCTACCGTTGCCGTCGGCGCTAAAAAGATCACCATGCCGATCATGCTTGGTGCGATCTCTTCAATGGTTGATACCGAGGAAGTTCGCAAGGTCATGATGGGCGTATCGTTGAACCTTCAGACGGATTACAGCCGGATCATGCGTCTTGCGGCAAGCCGTCACATTGAAGGCGCGTTCTTCTTCGGCGATGAAAACGTCGGGTTCCTTCCGTTCCTTGATTATCCCGGAGTTCCGATTCTAACCGAGACTACGCCTTGGGATACGGTGACGGATGTGAATCAGATCCTTACTATGCTCAACGGGTACATTTCCCGAGTGTGGCAGGCGACCGGACTCCGCCACTTCCCTAACACGATCATGCTTCCCGCAAGCAAGTTGGCTTGGCTTGCTGGTATGCCTCGTGCAGTCGGTACAGATACGACTGTTCTCACGTATTTCCTTGAGAACAACATCTATACCCGTCTAACCGGAAAGACTCTACGCGTTATCGCTCTCCCGTATCTTGACACGGCGGGCGCGGATGGTGGCGAGCGGATCATCATTGGTGAAATTACCGGGGACACAATGCAGATGGCGCTTCCGCTTCCGTATACGCAAGTTCCCCCGCAGTATGAGACATTCAAGATCAAGACGTTTGCGGAATATAAGTTCGGTCCGGTTCATCTGCCACTTCCGACTACGTTCCTGTACGTCGATGGTATTTAGTAAAAACAGGAAAGGGAAAGGGTAATTAAATGAGTGTTGTAATCAATAATCATATGACACGCGATTGGTCCGTTGCTGTTCCCGGGGTCAATGTTCTTGTTCCGAATAGCTCAGCAATGGCTATGAAGGAAAATGCGGCTTACTTCACTGTACCGGCGCAGAGTTCCAAGGTGTGCGATTTTTGGGACAAAATAAAGGACGTGAAGTCGATTCAGAGTCTCCTTGATCGCGGTCGTCTGTCTCTTGGCGAAGACGATGAGCCGAGTGCACGTACTGCGCAGCATTTTGTGACGCTTGGAAGCACTTTGAAAGCGCCTGAAAACCTTCGCCAGAATGATCCTGAAGTAAGCGTGAATGGTCGAGTTGAGAATCTTCAGGAAATGATCAATAGCCCGGCGGCGGCTGTCGTTGATGCGATGAATAAAGAAGGTCGCCGCCGTGGTCGTCCGCCGAAGGTTATACAGGATACCGAGGCCTAAAAATGGCTATTGCTATCCTAGATGAGTTCAATCTGCGCTATCCGCAGTTTAAGAATCCTCCGGTGACAGAGCCGCCGACGCCTTCTTACACGGATGCGCAGATACAGAACTTTTTGGATTGGGCGGAAGAGTATCTATGCCCTAACGCTTGGGGTAGCAATTTCCGTGAAGCGGTTATGTTGCTTGCGGCCGTAAAACTATCTGAATTAACGTTCGGTGCGCTGAATCCTCCCGGTTCTACCAGCGCGACGATGGGCGCTGTGGCGTCCGCAAGTGTCGGCGGAGAGAGCGTCAGTTACGGTTATCGAGGGCGGAATAACGTTCGGTCATTCGATGAATGGATGCTGATGTATCCTCCTTACGGTCAGTCTTTCCTTGCGCTTCGCGACAGCAGCATGGCGGGCGTCGCGGAGACGAGGACGGGATACGGTCGTCTGGATCGGGGAAATGATGGATGCTAAGGTATCTGTCAAGCAGACGAATCCGAACTGGGCAAAGGAAATGGCGGAACGTGTCGCTGGGTTGTCGGGTAAGGCTGTAGCTGCAGGTTTTCCAAAAGGTAGTTCGGCAGGAAGTGAAACATACGACAACGGAGCGAGTGTCCTTGACGTGGCTGTTTGGAATCAGTTCGGAACGCATAACCCCGGCGGACAGCCGTATTTCAAGGAAAAGAAGACGGGTGAAATAATCTACGTTCCCCGTAATCACCCGAGAGCGTCGAGGATGGCGAAGACAAAGCCTTTCAACGTCCCGGCGCGTCCGTTCATGGATAATGCGGTTACTCGGTTGCAGGAAGACAAAGAAGAGATCGGCGCGGAGATCGCGCGTCAGGTTGTCGAGGGTGAGATTGACGCGGATACCGCACTGGCGAAGGTTGGATTGTTCGCTGAAAACGCAATCCGTGAGTCGATAACCGACGACACATACGAACCAAACTCGCCATTTACGATTGCACGAAAGAAAAGCAGCAAGCCGCTGATTGATACGGGGAAAATGAGGCAATCCGTCACTTCGCAGGTTATGGACACGGGGAGCATTTGAAATGGCAATTCGTCTCCCGATGACTCCGGCACGGACAACGTTCTACACCGCGATTGACGTCTATACCAGCGGCGAGGGACATATCGTTGATGGTCAGTGGGTCGAAGGCGGAGAGTACACGAAACAAACCATCATGGGTAGCTTCCAGCCGCCCGCGCCGCTTCGAGAAATGATCAACGGTCAAGGTGATTTCGCACTCGGCGATAGGGTTTTGTGGACGACAGTTAAACTTCCGTTCTACGATCTGGACAGCGCGGTACAAACATGGGTCTGGCGAGAAAACCGTTGGTGGAGAGTGACAGAACGCCACCAGTGGGATGGATGGGTATCGCGGAATCTTTTCGTTTACGGGTTGGAGCGGTATCACCGGACAACGGACATCGGGTTTAGTCCGCCGCCGGAACCAGTGGAGCCTACGACATGATCGCAGTGTACTCTAAAGCGTATGGAAGGACAGTATACGCGATGAACACTGCGGATGCAAAGACGATTGCACAAAACGACAAGTGGATTACCGTGCATCCGAATGGAAAAGATGCGAAGGGGCGTCCAGCGTTGATCGGGGATGATGGTACTGTAAAAGGCGGCATGGGCGGAAAGTTCAACGGTACAAGAATTGGCAAGAAAAAAGTATCTCCAAAAAAAGACGCTGTTAAGTATGACATTGCTTTTGGCGCAAAGACAAAAAAACAAGCTCAATTGAAAATGCCTAGTGCAAAATTCATCAAAAAGTATGGGGATGAATATTACGGTTTTGACAGCCAAGAGCAACACGATAAATGGGCTAAAGATTCTTGGGTGTCTCGACTTGGTAAATACCGTAAGAAATATTGAATGGAGCATTAGAGATGGCAGAGGCAACAGACATACTTTCCATCTCAAAGGCATTCGTCCGATTAATTCGCGACAACATTTTCAATGGTGAAGAGCTTGCCTTGATTGAGCCGTTCAATGGCCCGCGACCTGCGAAAACTCACTGCACAATCAAGTTTCTCCGCGCACAGATGCACCAGTACCCGGTGAAATATTGGTGGAAAAAACAGGATGATGAAAGTGTACTGATAGAGCGTATTCGCGGAACAAGGTATTGCACATACCGAGTGATGTTTTTCGGAACCGGAGCGAATCAGAAAGCTGTCGAGTGCCAAAACTGGATGCGGAGCACATTGGGTGCGGAGTTCACCCTCGCAGTCATAACTGGATTCGGACAGATCGGCGAGGTACAGGACGCCACAACGGAAAACATGGCCTATCAGGAAGAGCGGGCATTTTTCAACGTTGACCTGTACGCGAAATTCAGTCAATCGTTTGAGTGGGTTGATACTGAAGTTGTTGGTATAGAACTATTCCGAAAGGAAATTGAACTTGAGAAAATCGCAGATGTGAAAATTGCGAAATAAAGGAGCGAAAATATGAGTGCTGGTTCGCCTATTAACCGTGGAATAATTCCTCTCCTGCGCGACATCGACGTGAGAATTGACATTAACCGTCCTCAGCAGCAGGCCGCGCGTGATATGTCACTGCTTGTGCTGTTGACTCCAAATGCCGGGGAACTTCCTCCGAACAATGGCCGGGTTGTCATTGGTTCGACGTTTGAGGGTCTTTTGGATGGTATCACCGGTGCGCTTCCGGAAGATACCGTTTGGTGGGCGGCGAATGCTTGGGCGGCTCAGTCTCCGCGCGCTCCTAGAATGGCAATCGGGCGCGTTTTCACTGCACCGGTTCCCGCTCAGTTGATGGCCGCGCAGATCACCGATTATTCTGTTATCAAGACGATTGCGGATGGAGCGTTTTCTGTCACTGTTTCGGACGGTGCGGGATCTAATACCGTTTTGGATGTAACCGGTGTTGACCTTCGAGGGTTTGACGAAGCGGCAGGTGCTGCAGGAATCGCGGCGGCGATCAATTCTGCATTGGCGGCGTTGACAATAACGCAGATTTCGGCAAGTGCCGCATATGGCGGCCGTCTTGTCATTTCCGCTGTCGATCCCATGACAACGATAAGCTATGCGTCTTCAGGGACAACCGGGACTGACATTTCCGCGTTGCTGAATCTAACTGAGGACAATGCAGCGCAAAAATGGGACGCATACACTCCGCAGGGGCTTGTGTCTGAGTTCCAGCTTGTTCAGCAAGCGCTTGAATCTATGGGCGCTCCTGCATTCTGTGTCGCTCTTGACAGAATGTATCGTGATACTCCGGATCAGAAAGCGATTGCGGACTATGTTGAGGAGAATGTTTTCCAGTTGGCCGCGACTCTTGAAACAAACTCTCCTTCTGCATACGATTCGGGAAGCACAACGGACATCGGCGCGTACATTCGCGACAAAAACTATCGCGCGTCCAGTGTTACGTATTCAAGTCATCCGCAGGAATATTCCGAAATAGCCTATGTACAGTCAATGCTATCCACGGTTTATATTGGTGGTGAGACAAAAACTGCTATGTTCAAGTTCGCTTCTGGGATTACCCCTGAAAGCCTCACTGAAACGCAGTTGCAGGTGTTGCAGTCGAAAAACATCAATGTTTTTACCCGGGTTGGGACTGCGGACGCATACCGGTATGGAACGCAGGGAGCGGACACGTGGTGGTCGGATTCCTACTACGGTTGGAGTAATCTTCGTGAGTACCTTTCCGTGAGCGTCCATAATGGTCTTCATCGTAGGCCTAAGACACCGCTCAATCGGATCGGACAACAGGAAGTTATCGGAGACATCGGTATTGTCATGAATGCGTTTGTGGAAAATGGATTCCTCTCGGATCGAGATGAACTTGACGTGACTCTTTCAAATCCGAACGTCACTCGGAAGGCCTACACGATCAACGCATCTCAGATTTATAATTCGGACAGGGCGACGAGAACGCTTGCGCCTATCGCGATTATCGCTTATGAGGCTGGAGCTATCCACAAGGCGATTATCGGAATCACGGCTTACAATTGAGAAAAGGGAGATAGATAATGAGTGCAGGGATCGGTATAGGACTTGACATAGGCGCTCGTATTGATGTTGATTTTGGCGTTGGTTCCGCAAGTATCGGAACCGAAATAATGGGTCATGATGTTTATAACCAGCATTTTATTGGTATTTCGATTGCTGGTCATTATATTCAGGGATTGATGGACGGTACGCCGATCCGATTCAATCCACAGGCTGGCCAGACGTCGATTACCGAGGGAACAAATGGTCCCGGACTGAATATCGCCACAAAGCAGGGATGTATTATAGAGTTTGACCTTATGGAGACATCCCCGGATCATGAGTTTATCGCAGACATCAATCGAATGCAGTATGAAGGAGGTGGTTCTGTTCCTGTTACAATGTGGACTGGAACAGGTCGTATTTTCTCTTGTGATGGTTTTGTGTCTCAGCCAAGTGGTTTGACTACTGGCGGACCGCAGATGGGATCACATACTTACACGATTGTGACGAAGCAGACGGATCTTTATTAGCCAGTTGTCAAGTATCCCTTGACAACTGAAAAGTAATACTTGATACATGTCCCATACCTCGGAAAGGGAAAATGACATGCTCGAACCGACTCCGGTTATTGTTAATGGAAGAACTTATCTCGTTCAACCTATGAATCCTATTCAGATTCTTGACTTTATCCACGAATACAACGAGGAAAAGGCAAAAATTGCAGGATTCGATAAAAACGGAAATGTTAACCGTAGCGCAATAATACCTCGTGTTTCTGGGGTAAAAGCAATCCGTCAATGCGTTGACAGCGAAGGCCGTCAACTATCCGAACCAAAGCATTTTACCGCATGTTTTGAATCGCATCCAGAGGATATGATAATTCTGGAAACTCTTGCTTTGGATGCTATTGTATCCCCTTTTTTTCCTCGTCAAGAGCCTACTACGAAAAACGTGGTCGCCTCTTTGAAAAAGTAACTGGAAATATTTGGGAAAAAATACCGGAAGAGTATGTCCAAGATGCATTTTTTGAGAGAGTTTTATCGGCAAAGTATTGTACATATGACAAGCTGATTGACGGTACTCTTTCGATTGAAGATCTGTTTTCGATGCATGCAAAGCTTGATCTGAGGGATTACCGGGAATTGATGTCGAATAGACAAGCGCAACGAGAGGCGAAACAAAAACATGGTCGTCGATGAACTTATTACCATAATTCGATTTGACATGCCGGGAACTAGTTCCGGTACGTTGAAAAAAGCTGAAGGCGCCGTGTCTACTTTGACAAAGCGCGTCCGTGATTTGGGTATTGTATCGATGGCGACTGGAGCATTAACTTCGGCACTCAGCATTAACGCGGCTGATGGAGCGAATGAACTACTGAGGGCATCTGAAATAACTGGTTTGACAACGGAACGCTTACAACAGCTTGAATCAGTATACAGATCAGTTGGCGGCGAAGCGAATTCCGTATGACCGGAAGAGAAATGGATGATTCAGCACTTGAAGATATTTCTTCAAGGATATCCGGAATGAGTGAAGCTGAATCGAATGTATTCCTTGCTCAAGCTGGTTTTTCTGATGATCTACGAAGAGTAATGTCATTAGGAAACGAGGAATATCAGAAGCGAATGGAATATGCTTCGAGATATCACGCTATAAGCCAACAAGAAATTGATGATCTGAATAAGGCCCGTGATGCATGGTCTGAATTTGGAAGTACAGCGTCGACGATATCTGAAAGAGTTCAGGCGGCAATTTCACCGGCTATAACCGGTGCATTGTCTGAATTGTCTGGATTCCTAAATGAAAACGCTGATGCGATTGCAAGTGGTGTCGGAAGAATAACCGATAATGTTGTTGATTTAGCAAGTCGTGGAGCTTCCGCTGCCAAGGATATAGCTGGGTATCTTTCTCCTATTTGGGATATTCTTGATTATGCTGTTGAAGAATATGTCGGTTGGGATAATGCAATCGGAGGAATTGTTCTTACTCTTGGAGGATTGTCGGCAATAACGATTCCAGCAACAATTGCAAGTAGCTTGTTGGGTATAACCTCCTCTATTACCGGAATGACGTCAGCAGGAACATCTTTTGCAGATGTTTTTGGAAAGGGAGGATTGTTTGTTGCAGCAATTGCCGCAACGGTATTAGCGATTGATCAAATAATTGAAGCTGAAAATAAACATGCTGATGAAATGATACGGAAAGCTATTGAACGTACTCCTGAAGAGGCATTCATAAAAACCAGTACAGAGGATATGATAAAGGAAGAAAACAAAAAGTCCTGGCATGGTGGTTTTCTTGGAAATGTAATTTCGTATGAAGAAGCCAATAACCGTGTTCGTGAAAAATATGGGTACGGTCCAAGAACTGTTGACGAAAACGGCATAGACCATGGATATTATGGTCCAAACCTTTGGACTCAAATGGCGATAAATTCTCGAATTGGAAATTCTGGTAGTAATGGAGCAAATGTTTCTCAAAATGTCAATGTAACAAACGAAATAAACATCAATGGAGTCCGTAACGCAGAACAAGTTGCCCCTTCTGTAGGTCAAGCAGTTGGAGATTCCGTTCAAAACGCTTTGCAAAATAATTATAAAGTTTTTGTTCCTGATGGGATAATGTCAAATGGCTGATCTTCAGGATGGAGTTTTGAGAATTGGTAATATTACCGTGGATGTTAGAATCCGCGAGACGCATAGTATTTCCATGAAGCTGACTTCCTACGCCGTCGAAAGCGGAAAGAGCATTTCAGATCACGTCATTTCTGACCCGAATGAGGTTGAAATCGAATTTGAAATTACGAATTCTTCTGGAGGAAGGGAAAGATCAAAGCGTATTTTCCAAGATTTTATCACAATGATGGAGAAACGTACTCCAGTTGACATCATTACGGAACACGCTACGTACCGAAACATGGTTTTCGTCGGTTTTCCTGCGGAACATGCAGCGCCTAATCTGGGGACGCTTCGCGCGACGGCTCGTTTCCAACAGGCGGGCATTATCGGATCAGGGAGAACTATTTCTTCTGGTAGAAATGAGAGGATTCTTGCTGGATATCCGATGCTTCAGGAAAGCTTAGGAACATCTTATCATCCTGATTATCTTCAAGGGAATAGGGATGTGACTTATAGAACTGGGTGCGAGTTTATGGATTCGGGATTTCAGACGATGCGTATTGACGCAGCAAGAATGGAAAAAATAGACGTGTCCTTATCCCTGTATGCGGAAGGAATATTTTAATGCCTCAGATATTTCCCCTTAATAGCTATGGGAATAGGATGTTTAGTGTCTCGATAGAGACTGGAGATCGAAGGAAATATTCACAATATTGGATTAGAACGTACTATTCCGAAGGACAGATCAATGCTTGGTTCCTTGATATGTGGGATTCGCAGATGGTTGATCTCGTCAAGGGACTTCCAATTGTTGTTGGTTCCGCCAATTTGTTGTCGTCTTACCATGAAAAGTTTCCGAAAGGATCGAAGCTTATAGCAGTACAAACTGATGGGACACAGGATAATCCTGATGTTCTCGGTAACGGTCTCGAATTAGTATGGTATAGCGGATCAGAAAAAAGCCCTTATGTTATTCCTGATCCGATGATGGCGGCAAGCATATCTGATTTTGAAATACCTTCTGATATGGTCGAAAACGACCACAACATATTGAACAATAGGTTTATTCCTGATCAGCATAACATTCAGTCAATCCAAGGATTAAATGAAGAGCTATCAAAAAAAGTTGCCGATGCTCCCATTGACAACAATATTTATGGCCGGCAGAATCAGCAATGGGTATTTATTGGTCAGCAGTATTTCGGGATCGAAGGAGATTCCCTTATATTACTGGATTCGTGATTAAATGTCCACTAACAATATTGGATTCAATTGGATAAGACAGATAAGGCTTTCCATTTCTGGCCTTGCCAATGGAATCCCAGATAAGGTTTTTATCGCGGATGGGTCGATGAATAATCTTCGGATATCTGCGAGAATTCAAAAATTTTTCGGGATTGGAGACCCGACGCAGATAATTATCTTCAACCTTTCTCCGGAAACTCGTTCCGCTCTTCAAAGAAGTGAAACTAATTTTATAATCGAAACATGTTGGAGAGATGGACATAGGGGAGGTGATTGGGAGGAAGTTTTTTATGGAGGGATGCTTAACGTTGAGACATATCGTAGTGGTTCTGAAATAGTTACGGTTATACACTCGATTTCCGGTCTTGATGCACTTTCCCGTGCGACATTAAATAAAACATATTGCGGAATAACGGTTAGAGATGTGATGGTTGATTTATGTCGAGAATTGTCTTCTGCATCGAATGGGAAAGTAAAACTTGACGAATCCAACTTAGTGGCAATACCCCGTGAAAGTATTGGTGAATACGGTTGGAGTGCAAATGGATACATAAAAACATCTATACAGCGACTTGCAAAGGAGTATGGGTTTTCGTGGTCGATTTCAGGTCGTGACATCCGAGCGTCAAAAGATGAAATCATCGGAGGAAAGGTGCACATCATTAAGGACCCGGAACTGATTGACGTAAACCCTCAGTTTGCCACTAACTTACAATTTGACGCCGGACTTTCGTTTACCTGTCAGTATAATGCAGCGATTATACCTCATGACGGAGTTAGAATACAGTCATCGATTCCGGAAAATAGAGAACGTTTTAATCGTGCGTATAAAATAAACAAGCTGATACATGATATAGACTCTCACAACTCGCAAAGCTTTATAACTAGAGGAACGGCGTTCTTCCCAATTGGGATGAAAGAATAATGGATAACAGAGCATCAAGCGATTATATTGCTCAGGAAGAGGTAATCGAGTCTGTGATCGGGCGCATGTTCTTCATTCGTCCGGGGGTTATAAAAAAGTTTATCCCTGAAAAAAATATGGTCGAAGCACAGGTAGCGATTAAGGTTAAACGTCACCTTGTCAATGGTAACGTACAGTATGATGAACTTCCTTTAGTGGTAAACGTGCCCATTGCGATTGCTTATTCCCTTTCCAGCGCGATGGGCACGACTTTTCCAATCCGTGAAGGTGATCCGTGTACACTGCTTTTCAGTGACCGGATGATAAATATTTTCCTCAAAAAAGGGGAAATATGCATCCCCGAGGAAAACGGACAGAACAACCTTACGACTGTTCCCCGACAACATGACATACAGGATGCGATATGTTTTCCGGGAATGATAGTCCAGAGCAGCGTTTTTAAGGATTGGAACAATAACGCTATTGAAATACGTGACTTAGAACGAAAAGTATATGTCAGTGTTTCACATGAAACAATTGAATCGACAGATGGCGAAGCTGTAACCACGATATCCGGAGGAAAAGTGACGGTCGATGCTCCAAATAATGTTGACTTGACTGATGGAGATGCAAGGATTTTGATTGAAGATGGGAAGGTGCATATTTCTGCTCCATCTGGATTGTTCATTGACGCGCCTAACTTCGAAATGGATAATATATCAGGAAGGGTTTACGGAAACTTGATTGCCGATAACGTATTGACAAATTCAGGGTTTGATGCTAATGGGCATAGGCATAGCGGCGTTGAGACTGGCGGTGGAAATACAGGACCTTTTGTATGACGATTCATGTGATAGGATTTGAACGAAAAAAACGAGGATTTGGTGGTTGTTCTGTATGTTTGTATAACCATATGTTATTAGAACAGGGTTCAAAGAAAATAGTGTGTTCAGAACCTTTTTCTCAATGCGATAATTTCAGAGAGCCTGTTTCTCCAAATAATAAGCAAAAAATAGTATATTCTGAAGGGTATAAAAAATGGCACGACGAAAAGGAAGCTGAGGTAATGGCTCGTCGTGCAAGAGGCGAACCTTATAAGTGGTGAAAAATGGCATGGGATTTTCGTATAAATTCAGTTACAGGTGACATGACAGGTGGATATGCTACCGGTCAGGATGAAATACTTCAGCGTGTCGAAACTAGATTACGTCGATATCTCGGAGAATGGTTTGTAAATACTTCTGTAGGACTTCCTTGGTATGACGGACCGAGTGATTTGATACCGGGAACACTTACTCGGGAAAATGGCATACTTGGAAGCAGGAACTTTAACCGTACAGAGTTATTGATTAGGAATGAGATATCGGAAACGGAAGGTGTTATCCGTATAGTTGAATTTAGTGCTAAATTTGATACAATAACGAGAGAATTCCGAGTTATGGCTGACATTGCCACAGACTTCGGGACCGGAAGAATCAACTTTATTCAGAGGGCGACCGCGTGACAGCACAGCTTGATATTACCGGTAGCAGCAATAGCGGGTACACGCCGCGCCAGCTTGCGGACTTCCAGAATGCGATCAATGCCGCTCATGCTTTGATCGTTGATCCTCGTACTGGTGAAGTTCCTTTTCAGAATGGTTCCGACGATACTATACTTCAGCAAGTTGTGGCGATTATTTCTGAAGCAATTCAAGCTTGCGATAATGGCGCGGCGTGGGCGTCACGGATGCGGGATCCTGCTACGGCAAGTGGTGCGTTGCTTTCTGCTCTTGTGCATTTGAATGGCATACTTCGCAAGCAGGGATCGCCTACTATTCTGAATATGCGCCTTACCGGGACTCCAAACACCCTTGTTCCGGCTGGTTCGCTTATCACTGAAGTAGGATCTACTGTATCGTTTGCTACTTATACGGACGCAGTTCTTGATGCTAATGGAGAAGCAACTGTTTATGCAAATGCTGTTGAAACAGGTCCGTACAATCCCGGAGTGGGAACGGTTGTTGTTGTCCAGACTCCTATACCGGGATGGAGCGAAGCGACAAACATTTCAACCATAAGCGTTGGAACTGACACAGAGACAGATCAGAAGCTTCGTTACCGTCAACAGATATCAACTAACGCCACAAGCTACCGGCAGATAGATGCGATTGAATCATCAGTATATAATGTTGATGGAGTAACATTTGCGAGGTCATATCAAAATCGTACCCTTGAAACGGATGATCGAGGAATACCCGGAAAAACGCTTGCAGTTGTAGCTGTCGGTGGTGATGAAGTTGAAATATGTGATGCTATTTATCTTAGATCGCCTCTTGGAATTGGATTTATCGGAAACGTCGGGCATGAGGAAACTGATGCAAATGGCGAAGTCGTCTTTGTACAGTTTTCCAGACCGGAAGAAATACCGATATGGATACGGATTACTCTTCATATTGTCAACGATGAACGAATTCAAGTTTTCCCAGCTAATGGACTTGAATTGATAAGAGACGCTATTGTTGAGTTCGCTCAGAGCGGACATACAGCTTGCGAGCCTCTTGGGAATACGGGATTTCCTCCGGGACAGGATATAATCAGATCTTATCTGTATACTCCCATAAACAGTGTTGGAGGTACATCAATACAGCTTATCGAGACCTCTCTTGATGGCGAGACGTGGGAGCAACAGGATATTTCGGTTGCATGGGATCAGATTGGTACATTCGCCAATGAAAGGATTTTATTTATACTGGTATGAGCACGAATATTCCTGATTATTTTAAAGTTGATTTCACAGAATATTCAAAAGATATGACCGCCAAGGCCATGTCGAGAATGCTCGCACAGTTTAATGGGAGCTATGTACTTCAGCAATTCATAGCGGCGTTTATCGAAAACGGACCTCAGTATGTATATGACGAGATAATAAAATTCCAAGAGTCAAACAGTTTGTATATGGCTGAAGGTGAAAACCTTGATGCTATAGGACGTATTGTTGGACAGCCGCGCGTTCCATATGCCTTTGATGATGGGAAGTGGTTCTTTACCGATCGAGCAGGGCAGGGGATTGATCAAGCTCCAATATGGGTAATGAATGCGCCGTTGACAAGTACTGACCAAGCTACCGATGATGAATACCGGATGATGATTCTCGCTCGAATCGCCTGTAATTTCTGTAGGTTCTCGAGCTATCCGGAGATGCAGTACCTTGCTAAATTTGTTACAGGTGAAACTGTATCGTGGCGACGAGTTGGTCCAATGGAAGTCGAATTGATTGTCAGGTATGGGATTTCTCGATCTAAATTGGGAGTTTTGACAAAATTTGCAACAACGACATTTGTCGATGATTCGCCAATGATACCGTATCCAGCAACTCTCCGTTTGACATCGGCAATGTATACGCTTCCGGGTAGAATGTTTAGAACTGATAGGCTTGATGGATATCAGATAGACTCTGCACCTATATCAATGTCTATACCTTTGTAAGAGGATGTAAAAATGTCTGTAAATCTTGACGCGCGTAATTTCACTCAGCCGGGCATATATGCAAACGATGCTCAGACTATCATTCCCGTTACTCCAAATCCGGGTATTGCGTATCGCGATCCAAATGTGACCAAGCCGGTTTGGCAACAGGGACAGCCGTTTGACTCGATTGTTGATAGCAGGATATGGAATCAGCTTCTTTACATCGCGTCAGCATTCTCCCGGGAAGGCGAGCTATTCGCGTTTTTTCGGTGGTCTCCACTGACTGATTATGTGTCAGGATCTCATGTAACGGCAACAAATGGAATAATGTATGTCGCTCTCAAAGATAGCGGTCCGACAAACGGAATTGGACCGAGAAACCCTATGGATTACCCTGATTACTGGCAGACGCTTAAAGCGTTCCTTGATGCTCAGGGTCAACAGACTTCCGGCGGATTAATTCCTATCGGCATGATCGATCTATTGCCATTCCGCTATAATGCACTTCCATTTGGCTGGTATTTCTGCAATGGAGAGCGGTTTGCCGATACGACTACTATCGGTCAGGCATTGCAGGGACTTCCAGCCTCACTCCGGCTTGATTGGAACATCGTGACTACAGGTGGTGGCACGAACGTTCCCCTAATGCTTGATGCGAGTGGTAGAGGTTATTTTATCCGTAGTGTTAACGGAACAAGCAGGCAACCGGGGAGCATTGAACAGGATGCTTCGAGGCAGATAACCGCTACCGCAAATTCTTCAACACAAATTGCAAACACTATTGTTGGAACGATTACTGGATTAGGAACACCAGCACATACTGAAGAAGTTATTACTGCTTCAGGAGTTTTTAGTGCTACACAAACTAGCAGTACAACTATGGGTGATGGTGTTGCTCCACAAATGCAAGAAATATTTAGAATTGATATGAATCTATATGGAGTTTCTGCAACGACTACGACAACGGTAAACATAAATCAGCAAAATATAGACGTTGAAAACCGTCCGACAAACATTGGTATGACGCCAGCAATCTACTTGGGAGTGTGATAATGACTCATTATTTTTACGATCCTAAAACACTGGAATTTATTGGTGAAATGGCGGCGAGCGAGCATAAGGACGCCATGCCTCCTTTAAATTCCACACAGGACGCTCCAAGCGTTCCTGATGATCATGCCGCTTTCCGAGATTTAGAAAAAGGTGAGTGGAAATATATTGAAGATCACCGAGGAAAACCGGCGTATGCTAAAGATCTTTCTGGTGTATTGACCATTACGACCGTTGGAAGAATACCTGATGATTTTACTCTTGAACCACCTCTTCCTCCCAAAACAGGGTATGTGGTTGAATTTAAAAGGAAGCATTGGGGATATGAGGAAGATCATCGCGGAGAAGTCGGATATATCAATGGTGAAAAAGTGATTATCACCGAAACTGGAGATCTTCCTGAGGGATGGACGACGGAACCTGTTACCGAGAGGTAAACGAAAATGCCTAAAGACTTCAGCCCTCAAAATTCAACAGAGACTCTTGGAGCATTACGTCCATGGGGATCGATGAGCGCCATAAGATGGGGTTCTGATATCAATAACTTTGTCGAAGGTATTGACGCCGTAAATTTGCTTAAAGCAATGATGGGGAAAATCAGATACCAGCATAGGCAAGCTACGGCAGATACCACATGGACAATAAATCATAATCTCGGGAATAATGAGCCGATAATCATTGTGTTTGATGAAAATAAGGTTGAAATACCGATAGTACAGAAAAATTACAATACGGCAAGCATGGATAGTATAACCATTGACTTTGGAGTTGCAACGTCAGGTTATGCTACAGTTTACAGCCTTCCATTGGTTTGATGGAGAGAACATGAAGAAAAGTATATTTTCCCTCATTTTCATCTTTTCGATTATCGCCTCTGCTTATTCTGCGGAGGTTCCGTCATACGCTCAAATCGATATGAAAGTTCCTCCAACTAATCCGACTCATGTCACAACGAAAGAATATGTTGACAAAGGTGACGAGAGGATGGTTAAGTATGACGAGGATGGCAATCTCACCTTCCCCGCGGGTATGGATATGAATACCTCCATCCCACAGCCTGAACCTAATCCTCCCATTATTCGGACGCTGATCGATACTGACAGCAGTGGCAATCTTATCCTTGGTCATACCGACGGAGAGGTAAATATTCAGGCTAGTATGCGCCCTACCGTTATGGTTAATGGAGATCCTGAAAAAACGATCGCTTTTCAGGAAGATTTTCAGGGATACGCTACCGAACAGTACGTAGATGAATCTGTAGCACGTAAGGCAGACTTGGTTGATGGAGTCGTTCCTGATTCACAAATTCCAGCGCACGTTATTGTTCGTAATTGGGGACCAGTCCCTACACCTTCTGATTTGGTAACATTGACAGATGCCACGGTAAATGACCGCGCTTTTGTTGGATCCGCAGATCCGTATGATACCTATTATTTGATCGCGATGCCTCCTACAACGCAAAGCAATTGGGTTCAGTCAGGAGGAGGAGGAGGAGGAGGAGCCGGCCGCGGCGGCGTCCAAAGTGTTAACAACCTCACAGGCCCAGCGGTAGTAATTGACCTTGAAAATCTTCCCGGTGTTCAAAATGCGCTTGACGATAAAGCTGACGCGTCAGATCTATCCGGTTACGCGCCTCTTTCTGGTGCGACATTTACAGGAACAACGAGAGGTATAACTCCGCCAACGACGAGTAACGATACAACGTTTGCAACGACAGCTTTTGTTAATTCTATTGGGGGAAAGTATCTTCCGCTTACCGGCGGAATACTCTCCGGTTCATTGCGTTTTAACACAGGTACATCTTCAGCTTATCTATATACATCAGGAGATACGCCTCGTTTAATAATAAGAAATGGGGAAACTGTTGCATTAACCAAGTCAATGGCAACACTTGATAATGACTTAATTAGTTTTAGACTTGTAGATACGAACAACGTGCTTGAGCTTCGTCCAGATCGAGCTAATTTTTCTCAGCCTGTATATTCTGTAACACAGCCATCGGGGACAACCGACACGTCCTTGGCAACTACTCAATTCGTCACAAGAGACTTTCTTAAACTTTCAGGTGGATCTCTTTCCGGGGATCTGTCTTTGTTGGCTTCAGGAACTGGTACGACTACGCCACAACTGATTATGAGAAACTCTTCTACAAATCTTGGAAGTATTCGTCATAGCAATGGCTATCTGCAATCGTGGTCAGACAAATTCCAATGGCTTACAAATAGCTCTCAGGCACTTTTTAGTTTGGATGCTTCCGGTGCCGTATTTGCTGGTCCGGTGACAACAGTTACTCGACCGGCAGGAACAAACGATACAACGGCGGCGACTACTGCTTTTGTACAAAATGCTGTTTCACAACAAGGAGGTCCGTTCCTTCCACTTTCCGGTGGAACAATGGCTGGAGCAATAAATTATCCTGATTCGACTGAATTTAGATACGGAACTGATGGAGCAAGAACTTATTCCTATAAAACGGAGAACGAACTGGGTGTAATCGGTCCGACTGGAGGCACAGTTGCCATAGGCATCTCCGGAGCAGGTGGAGGACCAGCAACGCCTATCGGAGTATTTGCCGATACTGGTCTTACTGTAAATGGTACAATAACAACCCCAACACGACCCGCAGGGACAAACGATACCACAGTAGCGACTACTTCTTTTGTTCAAAATGCCGTTTCTCAAGGTGGTCCTTACCTACCTCTTTCTGGTGGTATATTGACTGGAAATTTAGCTATAAATAGAATTGATGCTACTTTGTCTCTAGGAAATAATGGGGGTGCTATTACATCATATCAACCAAGTAACAATGTAATTTTAAGGGCACCAAATGGAGGAGCAATAACTTTTGACATGAATGACCCTAGTGTTGGGTATAAGATTTTCGCACAGTTTGACAAAAATGGCAATCTAGAACTTAATGGGAGTTTCAATAAAATCACCTACGGAACCGGCGCACTGATTCCCGGTTCATCCCCTCTCAGAGAGGGTGTAATTTATATGCAGTATGAGTGAGGTAGATTATGAAAAATATACTCTTATCACTGATTATACTGATCTCCCCACTCTATGCCGCTGATATGCAGGTTGGCGTCGGAGGCGTAGCTCGAAAGGTTACACAACCTTATATTGGCGTTGGCGGTGTGGCTCGTCGTGTTGTATCAGCGTATATTGGGGTTAATGGGGTAGCGAGGAAGTTTTGGCCTTATTCTGGACCACCTCCCGGTTGGGACCCTCAGCCACAATATCAAATATTAACATCGCAATCAGGTAGTCTTGGTAATCCTCAAGGATGGGTAAGGATTAGAGTTCAAGGTGGAGGCGGAGGGGGTGGTGGAAACGGAGGTAAATGGACCTCTGGTGGAGGAGGTGGTGGTAGTATAATATATGATTTTTATGCTACAGTAAATGCATCGTATTCATCGGTAATTGGGGGGGGTGGAAAATCAGGAAATGTTGCCTCTCCACCACCAACTCCTTCTCAGGGAGGAGAGGGTGGTGGCGAAACTTCTATAACTATAAATGGAGTTAGATATACAGCTGGTGGAGGAGGTGGTGGTGGTGGTTCCGGAGCTCCAGGACCGGGACCTGATCAAAATGCTCCGGGAGGGGGTGGTGGGGGTGGTATATATGGAAATGGAGGAAATGGTCAAGATTCATATAACTCTACGGAATTAGTTTGGCAATCTGGTGTAGGCGGTAATGGAGGAGACGGTGGTTCAGGTGGAACATTAGGAGTTAATGGTTATCCTGGATATAATTCTCAAGGAGGAGAATCTGGAAGCAATGCTAGCGGATCAGTAGTTGATTCTACTGGATATGTTATTAGATATGGACTAGGAGGAACGAGTGTTTACTCTGGATATGGAGATACAAATATAGGAAGGGGAGGCAATGGGGGGGTAAGATATAGAGAGATATTACTTTATCAAGATGGTTTTCCGGGTGCAGTAACTGTTTATTGGTAAATATTTTAGGAGAGGGAAATGAAAAGGCATTATGAGTTAATTCTGTTTGTTGTGATTGGGTTTATCGCGGCGACGATGATCGCATTTTCAGGTGAAGTTCCTGCGATGATTCTGAGCGGGGAGGTTCCGCCAATCGGAGTGCAGGAATTTACATCATCACCTGAAGCATCGTTGATCTGGCAGATCCTTGCTGGTCAGGGTACATGGGGGGCGTTGATTTTCGCCGTTGTTGGATTGCTGTGGAAATTCGCCAAGCCTTACCTTGATGCTTGGATTGCATCAAAAAGGCTAAATACTCTGTATAGTTTTGCCCAGACTGCATTTATGAGTACCAAGCAGACTTATACCGACAACATCAAGGCAGCAAGTGCTGATGGTATTTTGACAGAGGAAGAGGCAAAAGAGGCAATGCAGAGGTCAAAGGAAGTTTTTATTGCTCTTTGCAAGACTCAGGGAATTGATGTTGTTAAAGAATATGGCATCGAATTCATTGAATGGTTGCTTGAAAAGTTTGTCGGCGACAGCAAATTGGTGGAAGCAGCTATTTCCCCTTTCTCGAAAAGTTCTTCGGAACCGGTCCCCGAGCCGCCGTTGCCCGATTTGTCGTCCTTACAGCCATTCGCTCAGCAATCAGCAATGTCAAAAGGGACTCAAAAGGGATCAAAATAGGTGAACCCGGCAGCGATTTTTATGCCCGTATCGGATCAGTCGGTCAGGAATTGGCAAAAACATTTGCTGAAAATGGACAAAATCGACTGGTTCAAGAGGCGCTTCGAGATCCGATTATGGGATTTTTTGTGGAGAAAAAGTTTTAATGTTTCCAAAAACAGTTGATGAAAAGATCCGATGCGCCGTCCTTCTGGCAATTTTGCTATTCGTGACATTGCTGGCGTATGGCGAGGAAAGACGTGTTTCTATAACGAAATGGGTTGATGGAGACACATTTAAATGTTGGGATGGAAGCAATGAAATAACCGTTCGGCTTATTGGAATCGATACTCCGGAGACTTGGAATAATGAAAAGGCTTTGCGTGATTCCAGTGAATGGGGAACAGTTTCCATTATGGAAATAGTTCGTTGCGGCCGTGAAGCGCATTATTTCTCAGAATCAATAGCACCTCCCGGCGTTGAAGTAGTTATTTATACCACCGTCAATGATGGTTATGGGAGAACTCTTGCTTATGTCGAACTGGAATCAGGATTATCAATAAACGAATGGTTGCTTCGGGAAGGAATGGCAATTTCCAGATATCGCCATGCTGATTCTAGAAGGTACGGAATTATCGAATATGAAGCGTCAAAGGGAAAAAAGGGATTCCACCCTATTTTGTGGAAGTCCCGGAACCGGAGGTAAGCAATGAAATGCGATAATTGCCCAACCTATACCAAGTCTGAATTCTGGCGAACGTTGCTTGGGTATGTTGTATGCTTTGTAGTTTTGTATCGATTCGCGCTTATAAGCATGATTGAATTTGCCACATTTTTGATTCTAGGTATTGACAGACCAATGCTTAGGACAGACCATAGCGCGATTCTGAGTTTGGTTTTAGGCGTTATTGGGATGAGCGGAGTAAGGGCAATTGAAACCCATATCCGAGGAAAGATTGATTCGGAAAGGGAACGTAACACAAGGATGATGGAAAAGGGATAATATCGTGATTGACTTGGATTATATGTTTGAAAGGGAAGAAATGGCTACAATTAGTGTGTTTATGGATAGGGAAAACGCTATTTTCAACAGTATGGCAAGTGGTGAAAATGAATGCCTTACTCTTAAAGGGGTTCGTGAAAACGAAAACTTTATAAGGGAAAATTGTATTCGACCCACTCTTCAAATTTGCGCTTCAGAACAACGTGATTTAGTCATGCAGCGCGATCAGTTGCTGGCGCAAGTAGAGTCGATGCGTTTCGCTTTGGAAACGATAAAATCGAATCTTGGCGCAAATGTTACAATAAATGACCCTTCAGGGGTCATTATCCCTGCACTCAGAGCGGCATTGCCCGGACTTTTTTAAGGAGAAAATAAAAAACTTGACGCCTTTCCCGGTTTAGGTAATATAATTCAGTTGTGAGGTCGGGAAATTCCATGTTATCTTTATCTGGGAAAGGCAAGTCATGAAAACGTTAATGTGCAAAATGCGTCACAATTGGGGATATGGGTATTGTTTTCTTCTGTATGTGTTGTTCATATCGATGTTTTTTTCGGCGTTGTTCGATGCGACGGCTTCGGAAAGATTTGTTCCAACCGCACCTGAAATGAAGCACGGATTTGAACTGAATAGGCAACGGGTAACTGTAACTGAAATAATTGTAGGATATGCATTTAGGTATTGGGATGGTCGGCGTGAGCATACCGCAATTCTGGTTGGAATCGATACTCCGGAAGTTCATTTCAACGACAAGGCTTATGAGGAATCGGAGGAATGGGGTATCCCGGTTGAAGAATCTACCAGATATGGCGCAATCGCGCACCAGTTCATATCTGAAAGGGCAATGCCCGGGAGAGACATCGAAATAGAGGTACTCAATGACTATGGAAATGTCAAGACAGTTTATGCTTATATTATTGATAAAGTCGATACTTATTTCGATGGTGAGTGCCTGAATGAAATAATGCTTGATGAGGGATATGCGATTGCTCCCGGTGGTATTAACTATGCGCATCCACGATTCGCTATTTATGCGCAGATAGAGGAAAATGCAAGGGTTAAAAATTGGGGGTTTTGGAGAAATTGCTGGAAGCAGCACAAAAAAACTTTTGAAGGCAAGCCTTCATGGATTAGTATGTTTCGAAAGAAGTGATCGATGAAAGAGATTTCCCTTGGTGCGATGGACCAGTTTGCGCAATATGGAGGTTTATTGGGGATGGTGATTTATGCGCTGATCGCGATTGTGATCGGCGCATTTGTTTTCCTTGTCTGGTTTATAAAGTCCGATAGGGAAAATAAGCATAAAGCTCAACAACTTTCTTCAGAACAATATGAAAAAAGGCTGGCTGAGGAAAAGCACCTCGCAAATGTCGTGTCTGAAATATCGGTATCGGTAAATATACTTGCGATGGCGATTCGCACTATCCCATGCATGGAAAAACATCCTCATATTGGAAAACTTGACGAAGAGTTTTTTGATAACACCAAGAGAAGGCATAACATAAGCAATTCAGCATAAAATATTTATAAAAAAAACTTGACATAATTTCGAAAATAGGGTATCCTGAAATTATCGGAATTGGCCCCGGCAAGGGCTTGGGAGAGGCGAAATATAAATTACATATCCCCCAACCTGTCTCTCCCAGATGCAGGTCACCTTGCCCGAGCGGATTGCCGTCCGCTTGGGCTTTTTTTTGGAGGAAAATCATGATTAACCACAGAGGAAATCCCGTCACCGGAATCGAATTGTATCGAAAAATATCAGAACTTATCGAGGAACAGGATCGGGATAGGGAAGAGCAAAAAAAGTGGTTGAGGATAAAGTTATTGGCTGTGGTGTGGGGGTCTTTTTTGTTTGCCATTTTGATGGCTATTATTTTTTCAAGATAGGAGAGACAATGCGTTACTTTTTGACGATGGACAAGACTTGCGACAAGGTGACGGGAAGGTATATGGTTGGACTTTGGGCGGCTATTTCTGATGATATCGGTGTTCCGATGATGTCAGATGCCGGTACATTTGAAGCTCAATATACTCAGATGTTTGAGATACTTGGAGATTCTCCGGTTGAAATAAATCCCGGGCAGAGGATTGAAGTCAATATTACCAAAGCTTTGGAATTTTCACATAAACCGATACAGTATGGTATCGTTGATGTGAAATGCGAACCATATCAGGAGGTTATGTGATGGATATCAATGATTCGGTACTCTTACCTACTCAGTTTGATATCATCATAGATAGAAAATGTTACGGATTTGTGGAAAAGACAGATTTTTGTAAGAGCAATTGGCTTGCTGTATTCGATAAACCAAGTGAGATAATGTACATAAAGAGAATGCGTGAGAATTCTATGAATTTCGTTTACGATTGCTTTTACGGTGAATCAATACGAGATGCAGTAATGAACGCTTTCGAATTCTTCCGTTCTGAAGGTGAATTTCCTGAAGGTTTTTACTTGGATATTAAGAGTAAACTTTTCAAAAAGGCGTGAAAAATGAGAACGTTCATAATGAAATCCACATGCCCATATGAAATTGCTGATGACGAACCAGATATATCGTGCGAGTTCACCGTGTTCTCTTCGGAAAAACAAACAAGAGACTACCCGGGGATTCGTGGTTATTGCTCTCTTGGTTTGGTAACTGGTGTTGATCGTGAACTTAACGATTTTGAGTTCAACAGAATAATGGAGGAATGCCATGAAGATCTGGAAAGACAAGCGGAGGAAGAAATCGACCGGATCTTCGAGGAGACTGGTATTTCGGAAAGGAAAATACCAGTTTGATATGAAAGACGCACTCGCTGAGTTTTACGATTGGGTAAAAGAGTACGCATGAAAGGTGATTTATCTCTAACTCACAAACAGGTTGAGAATATAATAAATACATTGCATGAACATGCAAGAGTTTCAAGAAAAAAAGCCGAAAACTGTGCAATAGTAAAAGTTAAAATTGAGGATAGTTTTGATTTCATAGAACCACTCAAAGACATGATGCAAAGAAGGTTGGAGTACGCTACAAATTCTCGTTTCTGTGATTATCTTGCTGACTGTATTCAACAGATAGCTATGGGTATAATTGACGATATGCCTAAGCCATAGGAGACAAAATGATTACAATACGGTGCTCGTCACTACCACGTATAATGTCCTGCCCTGCTAGCCTTGACGTTGGCGAAGTTCAGATCCAGTCTTCTAGCGAAAACGCCCGCATTGGTACAGCCGTCCATGAGGTAATGGCAGACATCATACGCGCTGGTGATTTCCATATGCCTGAACTTTACCCATACGCGGATCAGAACGGTGTTGAAGTCGAGGACATTTCCTTTCTGTGCTGGCGTGGTCTGTCTATATGGAAACAATATGCTCCAGTTCTCCAAAACGTTGAAGTCGAGCAGGAACGCGCGACTGTAATTTCAGATGAAATCGAACTAACTGGACATCCTGACGTTACAGCGACGATGGAAATCGGACAAGGTGTCGTTATCGACTGGAAGACTGGAGTTGAAAAGGAGTGTGTCGATCAGTTGCTTGGTTATGCAGCACTGTGCTTTACTGGTAATCCACAAGGTGTAAAAGTCATCGTTGCGAATCTCCGTGAAAACGTTGCGGATGTTCGGAATTTTGAGTCCGAAGACATCGACAAATTTATCGAAGGCGGAACCGCTGTCGTCGGAATGAAAAAAAAGCCATATAACCCGACATCCGAAAATTGCCAGTATTGTCCGCGTCGTCTGGATTGCCCGGCGAAGGCAAAGTTTGCTGAATCGTCTGTCATGGCTATGGAGAGCGTACACAGCAACCATTCGCTGACTACTCCGGAGCAGTTGGCTGGACTGTACGATGCCGCCGCAAGTCTTTCGAGGACGCTAGAGCAGTACAAGGACGCGCTTAAGATGGCCGTAAAGGACGCAGGTAGTATTACTCTTCCCGATGGCCGCGTGTTGACGCTGGAGGAGTGCGAACGGGATACGATTTCAGCTAATTGCGATTTTTGGCTAACTGCGCAAACCTTCATCGGTGGAACAGAGGAAGCAGAGACTGCTGATAAAATAGGAGAAGACGCTTTCACTGTAAAAAAACAGGCTGTTATCAAGGCAGTCCGCGACGCCGCGCCGAAAGGAGAAAAAGACGCCGCAGAGGAACGGTTCATGAAGGAACTTCGATCCGCAGGGTGCGTGAAGACGACGAAGTTTGAAAAAATTGTTTTTAGGAAAGGGTAAGTAATGACAACACAAAACGCAGTCGAAAAAATCGATGAACGAAGGCCTGTTGTCGCAAGCATGGACACAGTTGAGGGTTTTGAGGCATTGCAGCGCATGGCGAAGATGTTCAGCCAGAGCGACATTGTCCCGGAACGATTCAGGAATATCGCAAACGCCGTTATCTGCCTTGACATGGCGCATCGCATGGGAGCAAACCCTTTGATGGTTGCGCAAAATCTCTTTGTCGTTCATGGACAGCCTGGATGGTCTGCAAAGTTCCTGATAGCAACATTCAACCAGTCTCGCCGGTTCGCGCCGATTCGTTACGAATTTGTCGGTACGAGAGGGAAAAACGATTGGGGATGCCGGGCAATATCTAAGGAACTGGATACAGGCGAACGGATCGAGGGTGCGCTTGTCACGATGGAAATGGCGAACGCGGAAGGGTGGGCAACGAAGAACGGGTCGAAATGGAAAACTATGCCCGAACTGATGCTACAGTACCGAGCCGCGACGTTCCTGATCAGGACAACCGCCCCGGAAATCAGCATGGGGTTGCAGACAGTCGAGGAGATCGAGGACGTTCCGGAGAATTGGACGTGGACGGATGCGAATCCAGTAGACGACCCATTCGCCCCCGGGAGGCACAAACTACCGACAAAGAGGTCAAAGTCGAATGAAGAGGCTCAGGAACAGGAAAAACAGCATGAAAACGGAGAGTACCGATCCGCATTCGAGAAGTTGAACAAGATGTACGGGAACCGGAGTGAGGAAATCAACGAACACATTCAAGCGGCTGGAATAGGACAGACTCTTGATGATATCGAGATCGATGCAACAAATCCCGTTATAATCAAGGAGATTATTCGTATATCAGGTGAATTTTAATTAACATATACCATACGGCGCGGCATATCCAGTGCCGATTCGATCAATCTTTCATGCTGGTTCGAATACTGAAATCCTTAGTTGAATTCAGTAAAACGGGGGAACCCCGTCCGTATGGTATAATTTAGGAGAAGATATGAAATTTCATGATATTATAATTTTACTCGGAATAATATTGATAGGTATTTCATTTATATTTATTAGTTTTTCATTTAGTTCTCGTATAAAAAAGCTTGAGAAAGATACGTCAATGCTGTGCGAAGCACTAACGATATCATTGAAATTCAGGAACGATCTCGTAAAAGAGTTGATTAAAAAGGAATAACATGATATCATTTGAAATACCCATAAAAGTCATTTCAGAAATGAATTGGCGCGGTCATTGGGCAGAACGGTATTCACGATTAAACAAACAAAAAAGGATCGTATATCAAAACTGCATCGCTAAAATCGGTCCGAAAAGACCTGATTATCCTATATATAAAATAACTCTAACAAGGCTAAAGGGTTATAGACAACGTGATTATGATACGGATAATCTTGCGAGTTCATTTAAAGCCGTAAGAGACGGGATCGCTGAATATCTCGGTATAGACGATGGAAGCAAAAGATTTATATGGGTTTACCGTCAGCAAAAGGGCGATTCTCCGGGGATAATTGTAGGAATTGAGGAGATTAAATAATGAAATATTTCTTTGAGAAAAAGTATACATTTTTTGACATACTTATATTTGTTTTTTTCACTGATTTTATATTGACACTAATTAGGAAGTATGCCTAATGAGTCAGCTTTCACTATTCGGAGTAACATCACCAAAACAGGAATCCCGTTCACCTCCAACACAGATAAAAAAACCTCCAAGATACCGTGTTCCATTGGAAAACCATAAAGTCAAGGATCCGTGGGGAGAACCGGACAAAAACGGAAAGTTTTTTTACGAAAAGCTAAGGAATGCCCTTTCCAAGCTCCCCATTGAACACCAAGAGTTTTTTAACCACATTACACAGCTATCACTCCCGGAACACCTTGACGGGCTTGAAAAGTGCCTTAGAATGCTTCGAATGGCGACAGAGTATGACAGAATCGATTGGGATGAGTCAAGAGGGAGATTGTAATGGGAAAATACCACGTTGAAATGGATATATCAAAAAAAGGAAAACTTTCATGATTATATGCGAAATACCAATTCAAATACCGGAACATGATAAACATTGTGACAGTTGCAAATGGCATGAACTTCAAGGTACATCTGGATTTTGTCACCTTTTTGTTTCCCATAAGAAAAATCGTCTTGAAGACTGCATCGCTATCGCTAAAAGCGAAAAATGCACCGACGAGTGCGAAATAAAACTTGACAATCGGTGAAAGTTGTGGTATGGTGTTATTGGCGTCGGGCGGACGCTACGCAAGGAATATACGATGAACTTCAAAACATTCATGTCTGGAAATCTGTACCCTTGCGACAGGCATGATGTGTATCCGCCCACGGCCCGCCCGGCTGTGGGTTATTTTTTTGGTGAAAAATATGAATAGGGGATGGTTTAAGACATGGAGAAAAGCAGAAGACTCATTCGTTTGGAAAAATAAAAACGTATGGATCTTATGGTCATGGTTTTTCTTCCGAGTTACCCATAAGAGGATAACTGTTCATGTTGGGTATCAGCAAGTAACGTTAGAACCGGGGCAATTAATATTTGGATTAAACAAAGCAGCAGAGGGAACAGGACTTTCTTTGGGCGTCATACGCAGATCACTAAAATCTCTAGAAATTGCTGAAAATATAGCAATCAAAACGACAAACAAATACTCTATCATAACTATATTAAATTGGGATATTTACCAGTGCGAACAACAAACAAACGACAATCAAAACGACAAACAGCGAACAAACAACGAACAAACAAACGACAACAAACAAGAAGTTAAAGAAGTAAAGAAACACACACAACCACAAGCGCGTGATTTTTTCAGCAATTCAACCGACGGCACGGAATCGGTAATGTCTTCCTCATATGAGACTGTTTTAAGAGTGTATCGTGAAGTAACAGGAAAATCAGGTCATGACCGAAATACGAAAGAAGGAGCAAGGGAACTGGCATTGGCTATGGACTCTGGGAACCTGAATGATGTGCAATTGAGGAAAATAATAAAAAACGGAATAAGTGACGAAAAGTTACAAAATCAGTCTCTTAGAGGAATATCGAACAATTATGAAAAGTATCTCGATTCAGAAAAAAAAGTTGAAGAAAGAACATTACTTTATGAGTGCATTGATTGCAGGACAGTAGTTAAAGTTCCATGGGTTCAAGGAATGCCTACAGTTTATTCGTGTATGTGCAAATCATGTGGAGGAAATATTGAAAGGATAAAAAATGGGATTCGATGATGAAAAACACAATGCAAGAGCAATGCGTGAAATGGGGTTGCATATACTTTCACTTCATAATGGAAATTGTCCAAAAGAGGAACTTATTGCACTTGATCATTGTGTTGATCCTGAAAATAAATACAGAATATGCGATGATATTAAAGGAGATTGCTGGTGCAAGTTGTTTTTGATAAGAACAAATAGAGATGATTAGCGACGATATTGTTGATATAGCAAAGGAAAAGGGGATTATATGATTGTAAATGGAAATATCGTCTTAAAGGAAGCCGCTTTACAAGAAGACTTTGAAGAAAATAACAAAAAGGTGACGTATTACCTGTCTCCAAGCAAAATTCAGTATGCTTTTAAACGATCAGATTGGTGGATGTTGGTTATAAGCAATGACTTAGCTATTGCGACAAAGGAATTTCCACGTGATTTTATAGCAGAAACAGATATCAATATGACTTGTGGAGAAATGGAAAAAATTATTAAAGAGCAATGCACAACACATTTTTTGTAAAATACTATCTGAAAGGGAATAAAATGGCCGGGGAAAGACTTGTTTTTTCGAAAAAGGAATCGCAGAGGCACGAAAGGCGCTCTCCACGAAAACAACATGGAGAATTTCTGGAAGAACAATGGGATACAATCGAGGGGATATTGGACGGAGACGGGTACAGGGACTACTCAGCACACGAAAGTAGGGCGATGAATGAAAAAGTCAGATCGGACCGTTGGTGAGAACTTCTGTATAAACTGCAATATGATAGACATTTGCAGTGGAATAGTTGTGTGCACGGAAAGTATGAAAAAAATATTTCCGCTTGGAAAATCGTGTGAAAAATTCTCCGGGAAAGGGAATCATGACAACGACAATCGAATTTCCAGAAATTATTGACGAAAAAGAGGATGAGTGGATCAGAAAAACAAAGGAAGGAATAAAGGCGCGTCGTCTTGAGCTATTCCCTCCAAAGACACGATATCGTAACATACCAAGACCTATAGACTTCGATTTAATAAACTCAGAAATACAAAAATATCAGGCACGGCATAGGGGTTCACAAAAACAAGTCGTTATTGGAACTAAAATAACACGGGAAGAGGCAATGTCAATAAGATCTTCAACAAAAACCCATAGGGAGTTGGCTGAGGAATATCGAATATCAAGATCATCGATTTGGAGAATAAAAAACGGGGAAATGTGGAAATAAGGAAATATTTATTGATAAAATCGAAGTTGAAAACGATGTGATTAAGAGTAATAATGGTTTTCTTGATGTTTGGTTGAATCTTAAACACGGCGTATTCGGTCAAGGGTTAGGGGGACATTTTCTGTATTGGTTTGATCCGGCAAATGATTTTAAAAGCTTGACAAAAGATGACGATTAGCGTAAAATGGAGGGGGTAAGGGGGTGGATTCTGTAAAAGACGCGTTCGCGAATCGAAGGCGAGGGCATTAAAAGGAACCAAGGTAGAGGGATGAGTGGAACGATGGGTTTGGTAAATGTTAAAAACCAAACCAATTTTTAGGATTATATCATGTTCCAAGGAGATTATTGCTGTTGCTCTTTTAGGTAGTGATGTGAAAATATGACAAGGAAATTAAATGCCGATTGATAAAAACACGCTGATAGCGGACATTTTCGCAGAAATTAAGGGCGAGCTTGACACTATCGCCATGTATGACAGGCATATCGCTGAATCGTCAGATCCGACAGTTAAAAACATACTTTCATCCATCCGGGACGAGGAAAAGGTTCATTGCGGTGAGTTGAGCAAGTTGCTCAAGTACATTGACCCGCAATTCGGACATCTTATTGAGAAGGGCGAGAAAGAGGCTGGAGACATCGTTGCGAAGACGAGGAAATGGCCGCTGAGATATGCGAGAGGCTGTCAAACGGCGAATCGCTGATAAAAATATGCCAAGACAGTCACTTGCCCGCAATGTCTGTTGTTCAAAAATGGGTACTTGAAGATTACCAAGGGTTTGCGGCAAGTTACGCGCGCGCGCGCGCGATGCAGGCAGAATTTCTCGCTGAGCAGATAATTGAAATCTCAGACAATGACGGACGCGATCAATCGATGCGAGGAAGTGGTATCTTTCGAAGGTCATGCCTAAGAAGTACGGAGAGGCAAAGACGGTCACGCACGCGGGCGAAATGACGGTTAACCAAACGCAGTTGACGCCGAAGCAAGCGGCGGATGCTTTGCTTTTGGCGGCGGATGAAGAGGATGAAGGTTTTGACGGTGAATCCGATGAACTTTAGATTTTTACAGACTTATGGTCTAATCTTAGGCGTAGTGGGTGCAAATCCCAGAAAGGATCTAAGTGATCGTAAGGGACTTCATGTATGGAATCCTGACGCAATAAGTCTGTAATATTTAATCCGATGAACTTTAGGCCGGGAGAATAATAATGGATTATGAGTTGAAACTTTGCCCGATGTGTGGAGGTGAGGCTAAGTATAGAGGCGAGTACGTAAATAAATGGGAATATTTTACTTTTTGCCCTTCCTGTGGGTTGAAAACGCGGATTTTCGATAATCCTGACGACGCGCAGAAAGCATGGAACAACAGAGCTAACTGTGAGGAACTTATTGCGCACGTTTTAGCTGGAAAGATACTGCAATGTTTGAAAAGTATTAAGAGTGACTTGACAAATGATATAACGTAGCGTATAGTACCATAGGCCGGGAAGCCAAACATTCATCACTGCGCCACGTGCGCCGCCCCCGAAAGCTTTCCCGGCCTGCGGGGGTGTTTTGTTGGAAAGGGAATGAATAATGGGATACTGTATCGATTGTAAATATTGCAAATGGGATGACGATGGTGGATATTGCCTTATTGAAAAGTGCAAGGATATTGACGAAATCCAATCCCTCTCCCGTAAGGCGGCGGAGGAGATAGTTGAAAACAGAGATAACCTTGACTCGATGTATCTTGGAGTTGAGGAAATAGCTGACCTTATCGCCAGTCACTTCTCGGAGGGAGAGTAATGGGATACTGCCCACTTTGCGGATATGAAATACCTGAAGAATCCAACACCAGCGTCCTCCACTGGACGCGGTATGACGGGACGATGGAGACGCTGCCGGGTAGAGAACAAGGTGTCCTTATTGTCAAAGAGTGCAATGATTGGGAAAGTCAAGAAGCAAGCATATCTGTTGATTATAAGGATTGGGAAAATAGGCTGGCAAAATGTAGTCTTTATACCGTCGAAATAGGCGACATGTGGGCGTACCTACCGAATATGGAGACAGTAATTGAAAGTTGAATCATCGGACTACATAGGACTTCAAAAATTCTTCATGGCGCATGGGGCGGGGATCGGCGAACGCCGTATCATCCGTCCGTTTCATTTGCGCATGATGCGCGGTATTGTACGGTGGATGGCGGGGAAGTTGCCTGGAAGGAAGCTGAACCTGTCGATCGGAGTTCCTCCGGGGCATACGAAGACGTACCTTGCGCATGACACGGTAAACTACTCATTCGGACTGTGGCCTGACAGCCAGTGGCTGTACACGTCTTATGCGGCTGCACTTGCTATCGAGCAGACGGAAAAAATCAAATCGGCAATCAATTCAGAATGGTACAGACAGATTTTTCCGCACGTTGGTGAGTTTGTCGGGGAAAAGCACAAGTTCAGGAATCGTCACCGAGGGCTTGTGTACGGCGCGGGCGTGGACGGTACTATTACCGGGTTTCGTGGAGGGCAGAAACGTAACTACTTCTCCGGTGGAATACTCATAGACGACCCGCTAAAGGCCAGCGAAGCCCGTAGCGAGACGGTACGGAAAAATACGTGGAATTGGTATACCGGAACGCTACTGTCCCGTAAAAACCGCGCAGACACGCCACAGTTGATGATTGCGCAGAGGCTTCACCCTGAAGACTTGACCGGGATGATAAAGCAGCATTTTTCCGACACATGGTATTTTCTGGAAATCCCCGGCGTCGATGAAGAGGAGAAAACAACGATCTGGACGGAGACGTTCAGCTACGCCGACGCGATGCGGCTGAAAGAGGTTGACCCGTTCGCGTATTACAGCCAATACATGCAGCAACCTTGCTACCCAGGCGGTAGCCTAATAAAAACAGACTGGTTTGACTATTTTCATGAGACTGAAGACGAAATAAAAAAGAAGTCGATGACTCTTTGCGCGTTTGCTGACACTGCATTTTCTGAAAAATCATCCGCAGACTATTCCGTAATACTTCTTTGCGGTTTTACAAATGATAAAATTTATATAATTGATATGATTCGGGGAAAATATGCGTATGAACAATTACTTGAGAGGGTAATTGAGTTTTGGAATAAGCATAGTGATCGTGGTAATGACGGGAAAACACCTACAATAGACAGGCTTTATATTGAATCTAAGGCGTCCGGATTGTCTTTGCTTGGTCAAGCAAAAACTTTTCGGAAGCACGGTATCAATGCTTTCCCTTGGGATGCGAGGAAGTTTTTGAGGGATGGCGACGGAATGATCGATAAAGTTGCAAGAGTGAATCAAGCAAAATTATCGATTTTTTCTGGAAATGTCTTGCTTCCTTCAGACACAGAGATAAAATGGGTTGATGACCTATTAAACGAGGTATCCGCTTTTACTGCGGAAGGAACTGCGGTTCACGATGATATTGTTGATGCTCTTACAATGGCAATACTCACTTTTCAAGCTCTAGCAGAGGGGAGGATGGATTGAAAGATTTTTATCCAATTCCCGGATATGAAGGGATATATTCAATAAGCAAGAGTGGTGAAATATACGTGGAAAAGCGTGTTATACCATTCGGAAGGTGGGGAAAAGGAAACAGTAAGACTGTAGGGGGAATTTTCAGGAAGACACATATCAACAATCTAAGAGGTGGGTATGCTGAAATAACCCTTAATAAGAATGGGAAGGGGACTCGGCATAAATTACATAGATTAGTTGCAATGACTTTTATACCTAATCCTGAAAACCTGCCAGAGGTTAATCACATTGATGAAAATAAGCTGAATAACAACGTAGAAAACCTTGAATGGTGTACAAGGGATTATAACCTATTATATGGTAATTCTAGGCGGAATCGGGATAATTCTGCTAGGAATAATGGTAAAAAGGTGTTCCAGATTACAAAGTCTGGAGAAATCGTAGCTGAGTATCGATGCCCAATGGATGCTCATGATGCGGTAAAGAATATCGAAGGATTTGATAAGTTGCTTTATCAGAGAATATCCATGTGTTTGAATCATCTAAATGGGTATAAATCTACAGGTGGTTATAGATGGTACTTTGCCGATGAACTTCTTCCTGTGAAGGTTGGGTGAGGGTAGGATTTAGGCCGGGAGAATGAAATGAAATCACAATGCGGAATCAATCCTTCATGCTGGAACACGTGCAAGCAATGCGACGAAACGATTGATACGTGCGATTTCAGGGCATATATCGAAGATGGTTGCGTTCGTGCCAATATCATGCGTGTAATGTGTAGTGAGTGCAGCTTCTTCAATGGTTATGGCGTTTACTGCTATGGTGGAATGCTCCCTGAAAAGTATCCTGTAATTTGTTCGTGTTTTGAGGAAAATTGAAATGAGCCGTAAATCCCGCGCCGCATACTTCGCGAAGCAGAACAAGGGAACGTCCCGCGCCCGCGCACAGAACGCGGCGGTAATCAACCCGTCGAGCGGCGAGGGAGGATGGCAGGATTCGAGCGGCGAGGGAGGATGGCAGGATCGGCAGTGGGGAGGGGAGCGCCCGGCGATCCACCAGAATATGAATCCGTTCCTTTACAGCCAAGATCGCCTTTACGCGGCGCGGTACGCATGGTTGCTTTATCATGGCGACTGGATGGCAAACAAAATCATCACCATCCCCGTTTTTGATATGCTTCGCAAAGGATGGAACTGGAAGTATCGCGGAGAGGATACCGAAGTTGACGATGCGCTGCAAAAGGAGTGCGACAGGCTTGATTTCCACAAGATGATGACGAACGCGAAGACGATGGAGCGGCTGATGGGCGGTTCCGTCGCCATTCGTGTCACGCGGGAGATGAACGCGGGGAATGTGGACGCTTCCACGCCGATCACGCCGGATGAAATAGGCGAAGGTGACATAGTTTGCTACAATGTCGTGTCTCCGATCAACATCACCCGCGTTGAGTGGCAAATGGATGCCGGGAAGGCTGGGTACATGAGGCCGCTGCACTACTACGTTTCCACCGGAGGCGGCCAGACGGTATACCACCGTTCCCGCCTTGTTGTGTTTGATGGCAATCCCCTTTCTCCGTACCCTCAGCTTGATTTCGCTTCCATGACGCAAAGTTGGAATGGGTTTGGCACGTCTGTCCTCGCCCCGATATGGGATGTGCTGATGCGGGCGAACGCATACCAACAGGGCGCGGCGCACTTGGCAAACATGTGCAGCGTTTGGTTCCTGATGTACAAGGGGTTGAAAGACCTGAAAGGGACGAGGCAGGGTAACAAGGCAATCGCCGAGTTGAAGCATATCGTCGAATCCATGAGCAACTACAAAGGCGTTGTGCTTGACGGTGACGATTCCGGCGGCGCGGACGTGAAGAACATTTCCGCCAGCTTCGGAAGCATGCCTGAGCTTGTCATGTCCGGTATCCAGATCGTAGCGGCGGCGGCTGATATTCACTTGACGCGCTTCTCTTCAAGTCAAGCAGCTGGACTGTCAAACAACGACAGAAGCGGGCTTGAAAACTACTATGACATGATTTCGGCAAAGCAAAAGTTGGAACTGACGCCGATACTGGAGCAGGAAAAGCGATTCCTTCTCCGTTCTGCTAGGTTGAACGTCGATCCGGATGACATTTCACACGAATGGGAAAACCTGTGGAACCTGAGCGACACGGAAGAGGCACAGGTGCGGACTCTGCACATAAACAACGCGGTCAACATGGCGAATAGCCTTGGAGTCCCCGTTGAATGGTCGTTGAAGTGGTTGAAGCAGATCGGAGCGATTGACGATTTGCCTGACCTTGACGAGATGGAGAGGCAGAGGATAATCGATGAAATAACAGCGTTCCAGAGCATGGACAAGACAATCGACGATGAGCATGATGTATCTGGGAAGAATGGGAAGGAAATGCCGTCCACGTCGATTGAGTTCAAAATGCCACGTATCGGGGGGGCGATGCGAAAGCCGAGAATGCCGGGAGTGTGAAAAATGGATGACATTGATAAACGGGTTGAAAAACTCGAAAAATTTCAGAAAAGGTCATATAGACTTGTATTGACGTTATTTGTTTTATGGTGCATCGACAGGATTTTTTATCTAATTGCTACTTGACTATCCCGTTCGCATCGCGTATACTGACTTGTGGCCGGGAAGCCAAGACATTCACCAATGCGCCACGTGCGCCGCCCCCGCTTCCTTCCCGGCCTGCGGGGGTGTTTTGTTGAAAGGGAATAGATATGAAGACTAATTGTTGCGATTGCCACTATTTCCATCCTGAATATTTCAACTGTTTTTGCGTTGACCGGTATTATGAAAAGACTTTATATGATTCCAATTACTGTAAGTTTTTCAAACAGCATGACGAGAAAGACTATTCATGTGCCGAAGTGTATTTCGATACGATGGATCGAAGAAAAAATGATAAAATCGAAGCGCTGGAAAAAGAGGTTTCCATGTTGAAAGGAAACATCCAATCACGATCACGGAAGGCTGCGGAGGAGATATCAAAATATTTCTGTGACAAATGGAGTCTGGAGTACTCAGATAAAAATCCTGAATCAGTTGATCTCATAAAATCAATAATCGAACGTCACTTTTCGGAGGGAGAGTAATGAGTAAGTGTTCATACTACACAACACATGATCTGGCAGAAAACTATATCGGAGTCATTCAGGATGAAAATTCAAATGACATTATCGAATACTGCGATCCTAAATTTGCAGAACAGATCGTCAGCGAGCACAATACTCTCGACGATTCAATGACTAGCGTCATCCACTGGACGCGGTACGACGGGACGGAGGAGACGCTGCCGGAGAATAACGGTAAATATTCTACAAGACCTGTATTAGCTGCATTCGGAGGGCAAGTTGGTCAAGCAAACTTGAGGATAGAGGGTGTAGAACACCCTTCTTGGACAGATGATAATTTTTATACGCAAAAAATTGAAATTGGTGACATGTGGGCGTATCTTCCGACTACGGAGGGGATATGATGCGAGATAAACGCAGTGAACGAAGAACGACGTATTACGTTGATAGCCGAACGCAGGAGCAGCAAGACATGTGTTCGGATAGATTTTCAGTATGTTCATATTCTCAACCATTTTATCACAAGAAAGACGCAATTAGGTACGCAAACAAACTGTTTGAGTCTGGAGAGCATGTTTCGCAAAGAATATGGAGTGTTGGAAGGATAAATATTGATCTTGTGACGAGTAATTGGGAAAGTTTCAAAAAGGAATTTAAACATGCCATTGCTGATTAAATCCCAGTCATTCCCGAAAAAACGCCAAGTGATCGGTATAACGTCTCGCCACGGGATACAGGCAATCGAGTCTGCGTATGCGCGTCGTTTGCGGTCGGCTGTGGACGCTGTTTTCGCCGATAGGCTTTCGCAGATACTTGATGCATACGGACGTGAAAACGTCTCATTGGATCAAATGCGAGTTGACCGAATCATGAATATGGTCGATGATTTCCAGAAAGAGTCGGAACGCCAGTTGTCATTCCTTGCGCAGGACGCAACATTCCAGTGGTTCCAGCGCGTGGACAAGTTCGCCGCGAACAAGTTCACATCTTCCATAAAGAACGCGATGGGGGTTGACGCACAATCGATCCTTTCGCAGAGCATTTACGATGAACTTCGAGAGATGGGGATAGCGCAAAACGTGTTGCTGATCCGTAACCTGTCACCAGAGGCATATCAGGACGTGCGAAAGGCGTTGCTTGCGGACTTTCAGGGAGTTGGACTACCGGGAGGTTCCAAGTCACTGGCGGGCGCGATACAGGATATTCTAGGGAGTACGAAGCGCAGGGCTTCCGTTATTGCACGCGACCAGACGGCGAAAATGAATTCCCAGATGGCACAGGCGAGACAAGTTGACGCGGGAGTTACGCATTACCAGTGGCGGACGGCAGGGGATCAGAGAGTTGTGGGGAATCCATCAGGACTATATCCGAAGGGTAATGCGAAACACATGAACCACTTTGACCGTAACGGGAAAATATTCTCGTGGAATGATCCTCCTCCTGACGGTCACCCAGGTTTCGCGATAATGTGTCGATGTGTTTCTCTTCCGGTTCTTAACCCTCGCAAGATGAAAATTCAGGAAGGTTGATTAAATGAATTTAATACCTCTTTCGGAAATCATGGAAAATATTGAAGACGAAGAATATATGTCTGATATTGCTTTCGCTGTTGATACAAAGTTGTGCGGAATTGATGTTATTGCACAGGTTCACGGGAGTTATGCAAGTGCAGAGCAGGGAGTTGAAAATTTGAAAAAAGAGGGATTTAATGATTCGATAATTTTAGGTATACGTCTCTCTGAATGGAAATCGAAAGATTTGAAAAATACTGTGTACAGTTTATTAGAAAATTCAGGAAGGATAGATATGGAACCTACTTGTGTAAATTGCAGATGGTTTAGCTATAATGATGATATTTGTATATGCCGAAGATTCCCTCCGGTTGTATGTGTTATTGCAGAAGGGCCTCCACGATCATTTTTTACAAAAGTAAGAGAAAGTACAATTTGCTGTGGAGAGTTTAAGGGTAAAATAACTGAAGGTTGATTGACTAATCACAACCTATGGTGTATACTACCATCAAGGCCGGGAAGCCGTGAACGCCGTATCGCCGCACATACTTTCCCGGTATGCGCGGCTTTTTCGTGGGAAGGGATGATATGGGATGCGAAAAATGTAAGAATTACGTAGGAGAGGAGAGAAACAAGCAAGGGATATTTACCCTGTGCAATGTTTTTGGTCTGTTCAACGATGGAGGGCAGAGAAGGTGTTTCAATAACGACATTGTTGTTCGTGCAGACGTAATTCAATACCGCGCACGGAAGGCGGCGGAGGAGATAGCGGAAGGATTAGATGATATGCACAGGTGGGATGATAATTCTCCATTTTTTGGAAGTGAAACTATAGAGATGTGCGAAAAAATAATCGCCCGTCACTTCTCGGAGGGAGAGGAATGCGAATGATAAACTCGCCGTCGAACAAGGTTGACTGGATAACGCCGAAGAGGATTATCGATGCGCTGGGGGAATTTGACCTTGATCCGTGCTGCCCTCCGGTTATGCCGTGGAGAACGGCAAGATTGATGCTTTCTATGAATGTTGATTGCATATCATACGTGAAATCCGATTCCGTAGGAGGACTTTTGCAATATGGTGATGGACTTTTGAGCAAATGGGAAGGCCGTGTATGGCTAAACCCTCCATACGGTAAAGCGCAAGACGAATGGCTTGCTAAACTATCAAAGCATGGGAACGGTATCGCGCTTATACCTGTTGCCACATCAACGAAAAGATGGGGATGTAGGATTTTCCGAGAAGCGAATGCTATATGCTTTGTTAGTGGGCGAATCAATTTCTGCGACTGCAACGGTAACGAAATCAAGGGGAACAACCTTGACTCGGCGCTTATCGCATACGGCGAAAACAACGTACAGTCGTTGAAGGATAGCGGTCTAGGGAACACGGTTGTTTTGTGAAAGGGAAATAATGGATAAAGTATTTGTCTTATGGATCGGTGTTCAAAGAGGTCGTCATAGTTCTGAAATAATAATGGAAATTTATGGTATTTATTCTTCTTTGGAGAAAGCAGAATTCCAGAAAAACTGTCTAGATCCTGTTTTTTATAAAACAATGATATCGATATATGAAATAGATAAGGGTATATCGAAATATTGATTGGAGAATAAATGCACTGGTTCATAGCGTTCATTATTGGTATTGCAGTCGGTGTATCGGCAACATTGGGGTATATGATAGGTTGTCCAGAATCCGGTCAAAATATTAAATACACAATAGTTAACGGAAAACAGTTGCCTTCCAAGGTACAAGCTATATACTTTACTTCTGAAAAAGGAAGGACGTACCGGGTGGATACCAGTATGGCGACTATTGAGCGAATTGATAAAAATAATTGATCGAAAGGATTACTGTTATGAAAAACATTATAGCTGTTATAGTTATGTCAACTGTCATGACGATGTTTGCGAGCGCAGTTGAACCTGAAATTAAGGGACCTTCTCCGATAGCGAATCCAGGAAATGGGTTTTTCCGTATTCAGAATCAGAGTACAGCCGGGTTTTCAAGCATTACTATTCAACAGAAAGACCCTGATATTGCTCTTTCCGGTACTTTGACATTTAAAATGGGCGCGTTTGAAGCGGTTATTGACCTTGGTGCTGGAGATCGTCACTTGCAAATCGGTCGCCACATTCCTTTTCTTGACGTGACGATTGCAGGAGTGGACGAAAACGCACTGTTTTCGATTGTGCTGATATGACAAGCAAGCTTGATGCAGACATTGACGCTCTGTTGCTGATTATTGATGGGTATACCACCCATCAGGAAAAACACGCGGCGGCGAAGGCATTTTTCGCACGGACTCACATGGACGCTGAAAAATGGCGTGAAAAGTGTCGTAAAGAAGCTGAAGAGGAAAGACTTAAGCGGAACGGGTTAAAAGAATGAGGAGGATTACTATATGATTGCATGTCGTTGTACACGGTATTATGCCGTCGCCGTATTGGCGATGGCTTTTTGCGTTTCCGGGTTGGGTGCCGAGACAAACCCGTTCGGTGTGACGAATCCGTTTGAGATAGGAGGAACGGGTGGCGGCGGTGGAGTCGCTAAGTTTTTCGGTTCGACTGCCGAACGTGATGCATACTTCCAGACGAACGACAAGGAACTTCGCAACGGCGTGACTGCCGCTATCGGCGATCCCGCTGTCATCTACATGTGGAATGGTACTGCATGGGTTGAAGCGGCGAATACGTTCATCGGCGCGAAGGGCGATACCGGGTCGCAAGGCATTCAGGGTATCCCGGGGAATGACGGCGAGGACGGAGAGGCGGCAACGCTCACCATTGGCACAGTCAACACGCTTGCGCCGACAGAGGCCGCTACCGTCGAGAATATCGGTTCGGACACGAACGCTGTGCTTGTTCTTGGTATTCCGCAGGGTATGCGCGGCCAGCAGGGCGAACGCGGGTTGACGGGTGAAGCGGCTGTTGCGAATGTTCGCTATCGCGGCGAGTGGGTATCGACTGATGAATACCTGTTGAATGATATTGCCGTGGGCGCGGACGGTTCCGCCTATGTCGCGCTTGCAACATCCACCGGCATCGAGCCGTCAACAGATACCACAGGGGCATGGGCGTTGTTTGTGTCGCAAGGGCCACAAGGGGAAATCGGGCCTGAAGGGCCTCAAGGACAGGTAGGTTTGACAGGCCCACAAGGGATAGCGGGTTCCATTTCCATTTATAGTGATCAGGGTGTTGATTGGGGAAGTTTAGCAAGAACAGCATTGGCTGGTACTATTTATTTGCCTTCGGAATCTGATGGTACTACTATGGCTTACGGTGAGCCATTTGTAGTCCCTTATGATGGATATATTTCTGTAATGCTGCAATTTCGTGGTGCTGCACGTGGATATAAAAATATACAGATTACGGTTAATAGTGTTTCTCGGGTAATGAGGGAAATAGGTGATGATAGTAGTTTAACCGGTTCGGAAAGTTATTTTGGACAATTAGTTTACCTTATTCCTGTAAATAAAGATGATTCAGTTGTTTTTGGGGTTGACATAAGAACATCTGGTACAATTCCTTGGAATGATTCTTATTGTTATCTGGAAATGTACAAGAGAAATGGTGCTAGTATAGTTGAAGATGCCGTAGCAACTGCATTTAATTCCCATGTGAATGATACTAATATTCACCTTTCAACGACAGACCGTGCCTCGTTGGATCAACTGGAATCTGGTGGCGGCGGCACTGGAACAGAAACAGACCCGATTTACACCGCAGACAAAGCCGGAAATATGCAGCTTGGCGACGTGGAGATTGCCGGTTCCCTGACACTTGGCCAGCCGCCTCTTTCCCCTGCCGAAGCCACAAACAAGGCATACGTCGATTCCGCTATCGGATCGGCAACGCAGGATGTTGCGGACAACTACGCGGTCAAGCCGGACTCACGCTCCGGGTACGTCATGCCGCCTCAGGTATTCGACTACGCTGACAGCAACACCTTCACCGTGGACGCAGCGCCGAAATTCGTCCTTGAGGCGATGGTGTTACGCCCGGACTCATTTACCTACATGCAGCAATCGGACATTTCGTTTTCGGGAACGTCGGTGACTTTGAACAACGTCACAATCAACTCAGGCGACAAGGTGAAAATCACCTACGCTATACAATAAGGGGATGAAATGCCTATCAATATACCTCTCGCTCCGGATGGCGACAGCTATGCTTTGAAATCTTCCGTTGATCAGCTTGATGAAACATTGAATGGAAAGCACATCCCCACAGATCGTTTTCGATGGCAGGATATGTATGATTTCCAGTTTAGCCAGTATCAAGAAAATGCAAAATCACAGGGACTTAAACCGGATGACGCCAACACAGTATCGGTAGTTCAGGGAACTCCGTATAACGTAACAGCTCCACAAGGTGGCTTATTGACCGTCCGCGCGATGAATGAGGCCGGGGGGTATACAAGCGTATCGATTCTGGGAAAAACCGGGTGGAACTCAAACGGACTCTCTGACGGGATAATCGTCACAAAGTATTTTAGACTTCTCAACGGGGATACTGTGCAGGTGGACGCGGCGCAAGAAGTGACTTTTACCCCGGCGATTGAGGATCCGGATAATCCTACAAGGGTTGCAATGGATAACATGCAATCAGAGATCGCGGATAACAAGGCGGCTATTCTAGACATAAAGGCTGGAATTGAAAACAAACAGCCGTCCGGAGTGAAGACGGACATCGTCAATACTACGTACACGGTAAACAATTCCCTTGGAGGTCGCCTAACTGGAAAAGGTTTGAACCTGTTACTCGGAAGCACGGGCGTTGTGACTGTTCAGGACACAAACGGGACACGAGACGTGTATAACAACACGGGATTGCTGTCACTCCTTGATCCGGTTCCTGTGCTTGTCGTGGATGTTTCGGATGGCGCCGTGATTACCAGTTCAGGAATGGGCGAATTGACATTTGAGACGTATGTGGCAAGTTGAACCTGCAAATACCGTTTGCAAGTTTAATCCCCCGGTGCAAACCGGGGGATTGTTTTATTCATTGTTATTTAGAACGAAGAGCGAGTTTTTCAGGCAGTCCTCAGCGGTGTACCAGTTGCACTCTTTTGGGTAACGATCACACTTTCCGCATTCATCATTTCCCCATGAACCATCATCATACCACGAATCAGGACCTTCCGGCATGACTTCATCGATTGTGATCATTCGTTCCCCTTAGATTTGTGTAGTGCGGATTCAATAGTTGGAATAACATCTTCGTCAATAAATTCGTATAACTCTTCAAGCTGTTCCCCATTCGTTCTCATATTAGAAGGTCTAGACTCAATGCAAAGTCTATCGTAAATGCTTTCAAGAGCATTAACCAGTTCATCGTGAGCGTTGTGCTCGCGGGCGATCTGTTCCCTTGAACCCGCTATTTCAGAAAGAACGTTTTTCCCGTCTTCGTCAATAAGAACTCCCCAACTGTCCAATTTCCACTTACTCATGATTTCCCCTTTCCGATATTTGGATGCTTTACCCAACAAGGAGCGCACGCTTTCAGATTAACGATGAACTCTTCAATGGTAATGCTGTCTGCGTATTTGGTGCATGAAACACGAACCCCCATTTCAGGGTGAAAATATTCTACTTTCCAATACTTGCAAGATCGGCAGTCATAAAACATTATCACTCCCTTTCACCTTTATCTGAAACAGTTCCCACTTGCTTTCCGGAATTGGCGTATCTCCACATTCCCACCGTTGCCATGTGCGCAGGGAGACGTGGACGATTTCGCCAGCCTGCGTTTGGGTTAGGCCGTGTCTCTTGCGGATTGCGATCAGGTCATTCGTCGTCGGTTCGTTCGATGAATTTTGAGTATTCACGAAAAAGCCTTTCCATGCCTTTTTTGAAGCAGTCGTAGCAAAATTTGTCATGTTCTTTTTTTTCATTTCCGCACAATGGGCATGTATAATTATTTTTCATTTGTACCCTTTCGCATCCTTCCCATGTTATCCAATCAATGCGATTAAGACTTGCATATCGTCTTAATCTGGATATTTCATCCATTGTTGACTTTCTTGCGATCTCGTATCCGTTTTCTCTTTGGTTAAAGGCAATTTCCATCAAGTATCCGTGGTATTCCTCAATCGTTTTCATCTCTTCCCTTTCAGTAGTGGTTAAATGGGGATTTTTAGGCTGACCCCAAGCCGGAGGATTATTTGCACTTTTCATTCAGTAGCTTGATAGCAAAGCGTCGCCCAATGCCGTACCTGTAGTAGCTTTCGTCTGTGCATTCCGGGTCGAGCATCCGTTCAGTGAGCTTGTTAATCTTGGCGACGAGAGTCTGCTTATCGTATTCCATCGTTTTCTCCTTTGTCAGTTGTTTTCCACTTCCCATACCTTCACTATACGCAATATCACCACGAAATCGACCCATTCCATGTAGAGCACGACAAACCGTTCCGAGAAACCGTGTATCCAACGTGGCCGTTCTCACGTCGACCGAAAAAATCATACGTATTTTCGTAGTCGATCTTTCCGCTCTCACTGATTGTATACACATTTATCCTGCGGATCATATCCACAGAATCGCGGAAAACCTTCGTTATCACATCAATGAGGCTATTCGCGGAGAACTCTGAAACAATCATGTCTTCGCTGAAAAATTTGTAGATTATGTCTTTCCCGAACTTTTCGATGAATATCGCGTAGTTACCTTCCATGATTTTCTCCCGGCCTGTTTTGGGTTGCCTTATTGCAACCTCTATAATTACTATACGCCATAATGTCGCATTTGTCAAGAGGGAATACAGAAATATTTTCAAAAACCCCCCGCAAACACGGGGGGTTTTTACCCTATTTTTGAATCGTACCTGATTTTATCCGTCTCCGTCTCCGTCGCCGTAGCCGTAGCCATAGCCATAGCCGGAGCCGTAGCCGTATCCGGAGCCGGAGCCGTCGCCGTCGCCGTCGCTGGAGCCGGAGCCATAGCCGCCGCCATAGCCGGGGCCGTCGCTGGAGCCGTCGCCGGAGCCGTAGCCGTCGCCGGAGCCGTAGCCGTATCCGGAGCCGGATCCGTAGCCGTCGCCGGAGCCGGGGCCGTAGCCGGAGCCGGAGCCGTAGCCGTCGCCGGAGCCGGAGCCGGAGCCGTAGCCGTCGCCGGAGCCGTAGCCGCAGTACCCTTTACTGGACATGATTTTTAATCTCCCGGATAGACTTTTCCGCCGATTCGCTGCATTCAATGATTTCGCAGTTTTCCGTGAGATGCACGTTGACGGGTGCTCCGATTTTGGAATCTTTGTGCAGACCCTCGGTTGCAACTCCGGACAGGTTGCTTGCATTGTTCGCGGGCTTCCAATACCACAGCCGCCGAGCCTCATGCAACAGGCATTCCCGCCCATTGTAATCCTTGAGGACGCCAGCGTGAACACCAGCATCATGGCAACGGACAATGACGTATTTCCCGATCATGCCATTGTCGATGCGATGAGTTGCCGCGCCGGAGTTCCCAAACATTGCCGCCAGTTCCTTTGCTTGCCCGATTGTCAATTCGTTGATGTCCATGATTCCCTTTCCAAAAGAAAAATTACGCAACTTCCACCTTCAATGACAGATTGAACTTCGCGAGAACGGTATCGCCCGCTTCGTTGTAAAAATCCATAACGCCGTTTTCGTAGTCCATGAAAATCACGCTCACCTTGGTTCCCGCTGCGTAGTCGCCGATCCCGACTTTCAGGACACAATCGCAGAACTGAAACATGCACGTATCAACCACGTCATACTCTTCCCACGAAAACAGTTGCTTTTCCATTTCATTCTCCTAAAGCGATTTGAAGTCTTCCTATCGAAGACTGAATTTGTATAACCTCTGCTTTTTGATTGTCCGTCAATTCCTTCATGTCAATGCTGTGCGTTCTTTCAACTCCACGTTTAACCTTTCTCAGTCCGAACGTTATTTGCTTCTTGCAAACATCGACGCTATCGGATGCGGATACGCGCTCATATCCCTCGTTATGGCGTGTCCTAAAGAAAATTCCGTCCGTTATCTCAATTCTCCTTGAGGCAACACGATAAACGCGTACAGCATAGTCCTTGCTTTCAGCGTCTATTGCGGAGATCAACCTTTCGTATGTAACAGACTCACCTTTTTTTACTGTTTTCAGGAATTTAACCATTACATCAACCATTGCCTGAAAATAATTCCTGTCGTTTTTCGGAGAAATTACTCCATTCACCGATCGCATATCCATTTTATTCTCTTTTGATAAAAATACCCAATCCAATCCTTTTCCTTCAACTCCCCACCTTTATTGTCCCGTCCGCTCCTTTTCTAAATCTCATAAATACCAACAAATTTGAACCCACCATAAAGAGGACGCCAATCACCAAGACCAGACCGTCCAGCATACGAAAGGCACGTTGCCAAAATATCCGGAGTCAAGAGAGCGTCGGCGACACAAACGCGAAACTCTCCTCCCCATCTCATAAAGCACGGCCTTATCTTAGGAATCATTGGCCTTGATCCCTTTGTCGGCGTCCCGTTGCACATTGCCGTCAACGGCTGGATTGATTCGTCGTCTTTATGAACGCCAAGGGATAGGTCTGTCGCCACAATCAGCGCATCCGGCATAATCCCAGAGTACTGCCTATTTCCCTTTCCGGGTATTTTTTCTCCCCACATTTTCGCCCCGGAAATCATTGCTTTCCAAAGGTTTACACGGGGAATAATGGCCATCCCGTCGTAGTCAACATGGATTTTATTTCGCCATGTTTCCTTTTCGATCTGAAACTTGTCCTGTTGCGATTGATTCTTCTTCGTTCCCTTCCCAATGGTTAAATCGGGGATTTTATTCATGATGAGCGGAGAAACTCCTTGAATTTCAATATCATAAAACGTCGTCGTCGAAATAACCTTGCTGCCATCAACCAAAGAAATACGAGCCATTTTTTCCCTTTCTTAAAAAATCCCAATCCAATCAAATCCGCTACACTCAATTACGCTACCAACCGATCCGATATAATACAAAAAGCCTGTGCGAGGCCGGACAGGAACGCACAGGCAACGATGGCGCGTTTGTGAATTGCGCCTAAAATTTTAGTTGAGGTGTCCGGCCTCATGCTTTTACTATACCTCATTCGTTCACCTTTGTCAAATATTTTTCTGTTTTTTCTGAATTTTCTTGACAAGTGACTTTGTGTACATATATTGTATTATATGAATACTAAGGAAATAATCATAAAGTACCTAAAGGATAATGGATTTTCTGGACTCCGAAATGATGAGGATTCAGGATTCCCTCAATGTAATTGTGATGTTGAAAATATATGCGATGCCGGATGCGATGACGTCAATATGGTTATGAATTGCAAACCATATATAAAAACGTGGTAAATTAAAAAGTAAATTCATCCGGGGCAACTTGACGGCCGGCCAGCCGAAAAGCCTTGGGATCATTTGGGACGCCATCGCGGGCGCGATACCGTGGTGGCGTCCCTTTTTGTTTCCCGCCCCGGAGTAGGTATATTCACGGAGGTAGCTCAACTGGTAGAGCGTCGGTCTCCAAAACCGTTGATCAGGGTTCGAGTCCTTGCTTTCGTGCCAAATTTTGCGACAGCGCGTGGATAGGTGGCTTCGAGAACCACCGATAAGCGGACTATGAGAACGTCGCAACCGCTTCCAGCGTTATTATCTATTTGGAGGTTACCGGGAGTGCAGATTCAGGCGAAGGGCGTTGCAATAAATTCCGCTCTTTTCGCGGGCGAAGTCCCCGCGAGTCGTTGGATTGACGACAACGGGTTTCTGCACATCACACTGCGCTTTATGCGCACGGGATTGCTGAAATATGCGCCCATTCCGGAAACTTTCCCCGATGGAGTGCCGCCGAACTGCGTCGGAACAGATGGCAACGTTACAGTGCTTGTGGAGCCAGACGACCTTTCCGAGCCTGATAGCCTTTCCTCCCTCGCTGGACTTGACATTCTCCGAAAACATGAATGGGCAACGCCACACGGGACACGGGATGCTGTCGGGAGTGTCGCCGGAGTACCGCAATTCGATGGCGAGTTTGTGACAGGCGAAGCGGTGATTAAGGACGCCGACACGATCCGCCGTTTGCAGTTGCCGGATAGCGACACGGAAAAACTGTCCGTTACCTCCGCCGGGTACGGCCATGTTATTGAATGGGACGGCGAGCCTTACATTGGGAAGGCATACGCGGGCAGACAGCGTAACATACGGTATAACCACGCCACTCTTTTGCCGAAGGGCGAGGGGCGATGCGGTGATACGGTCTGCGTTATGAA
>QMCE01000203.1_pt1 | contig 48748 bp, 48 predicted proteins | sample 1821851 | NCBI WGS metagenome assembly QMCE01 (sample SAMN09453174, study PRJNA476694) | Termite gut metagenome, whole genome shotgun sequencing project. | isolation source: worker | host: Odontotermes sp. | place: South Africa:Pretoria | collected 2016-01-28 | reverse complement strand
CGTTTTGTGTGTTCTTTACGGCAGCACTGCCGCGCCGCCGGTTACCTGCGCGATGAGGTAATTGATAAGCTCGGGGATGCTGTTAAAATTGCCGGAAATCCTCACCGTTAAAAACAGCACCAGAAATATAACCACCGCTGCAATGGCTATCCACAACAAAACCTTCAAAAAAGTCTTCACGCTTTTTCCTCCTTTATTCGCCTTTTCCCGCATCTTCACGCGAACAGGCGCTCGGTGAATATATAGCCGATATAATCCGCCAGATAACGCAGCAGGGAGCCGATGCTGGGGTAGCCCGCGAAGCGGGCGGCAAGCGCCAGAACAACGCTGAGCACGGCTATTCCCGCCATGATGGGCAGGCCTATTTTCAGCACTTTGGGCATTCCCCGCGTTTTTGGCATAAAGCTCCCCTCCGGCCAAACCGCAAAAAAAGAAACGAACGACCCCTCTTTTCTGATGATATCATAGCACAATTTCGCCAAAAATTCAAGACTGGACTATTTCGGCCAGAGGAGTACAATGGCCTTGGGCTTTACCCCGGAACGCCGGGCGCACGATGAAAAGCAATGAACAAGAGGAGCCGCCCATGAACAAGCTGCTGCCCTCGGCCATCCGGCCGCTTTTGGCCTGCAACCGCCTAAGCGCCCCCTACGGCCTTGCGCTGAGCGCCGCCGAGGCCGAGATGCTGGCCCTGCGGCGCGAAGTTGCCCTCAAAGACAATGGCCGCATCGCCTTTGGTGACGGCATTTGGCGGCAGCTGGTCTATCATTTTTGTGATTCACCCTTCCTGGCCCCCGAAAGCTACACCGACACCCTGGCGGAACTGCTGGCCTGCTTCTACCACGCCAAAAGCGAGGGCCTTGGCGACTGGCCGGACGAAGAGCTTTTAGCCTATATGCGGCGGCAGTTCGACGGCGTGTGCCAGGGCTCGGCGGACTATCTGGCCGGCACAGTGCTGGAAGCCGCCTGCCGTGCCGCGCGCTTTGGGCAAGCGCCGCCCGCCGGGGGCGGCCCTGCCAACGAGGACGACTGTGACGTGGAAACTGAGTATTAATTAAGCGATGAATCATCCAGCTATCTTGTCATCCTGAGCGTAGCGAAGGATCTTTCCCTTCGTGTAACTGTACATTGCCCGACTCAAAGATTCTTCGCTTCGCTCAGAATGACAATAAATCATCGCTTACCAAGAGGGGGAAATGGCAGTTCACAATTTCTACTTGAGCGAAAGCGCAATTTTCAGCTCTCCACACCCAATTCTCAGTTCGCCGAGGCGCTGTGGCCGCTTTTAGAGCGGCAAGCCCTGGCCTACACCCGCTGGGAAAGTGAGTCCCTGCCTGCCGAAACGGTAGAGGAACTGTACCGCTCGCTGTGTTTTTGCGTGGCGGAGGGCCAAAAGGCGGGCGCGGAGGAAAACCCGGAGGCACAACTTGCCGCCGGGCAGCGGGCACTGTACCGCCGCAGCCAAAACGCAAAGCGGCTGCTGGAGGCCGTGCGCCGCAGCGCCCGCAGCTTCGGCAACCGGGCCTACCGCGACAGCCTGGCCATAATGGAGGCCTTTCTCGCCCATTACGACATCCGCTTCATGGCCCACCGCGTCCCCGCCGGCCTCGACTATCCCTTGGCGCGCCCTGTGCCGGAAAGCCTGCCCGGCGTGCTTTATGTGGAGGCCTGGCTGGCCCAGCTTCTGCTGGAAAACCGCCTGCTGGCGGCCTTCCCCAAAGGCCGCGTGCATCTGGTGCTGCGGGCCGCCAGCCCCGACCCTGCCGGCCTGCTGCTGAACCTCTGGGAACCTGTGTTCACGAACGCCCTGGGCCTGGCCTTGCTGCACGAAAACCCCCAGGGGCTGGACATCTCCCCCGCCTTGCGCGCCAAGCTGGCGGCGCTGTGCAAAGCCCATCGGCAGAACAAAGAAAAACTGCTGGAAGCGGCCGAGCGGCTGTGCACGGCCCTCGGCCTGTGGGACGAAGCCCCCCGCGCCCTTTGCCGCCGCATGGCAGCGTCGCTGGCGCTCCGCCTGGCCGAGGCCAAAGGCCTCCGGGATGTGTTCGTCACGCTGGGCACCCGGCCAAGCTGGGGCGGGGCGGGTTGATATCCGGTGACTGACGATAAGTTCCGGTATCCTGTCATTCTGAGCGAAGCGAAGAATCTTTGAACTGGGAAGCTGTATCTAACTGAAGGGCAAGATTCTTCGCTTCGCTCAGAATGACAAGGCGGCGGGGCGCGCCCAGCCCTGCAAAACCTTGACAGCCGCCCCGCCCGGCCTATATCATGAAATAATGACAGCTTACTCTTTGGGGGCGCGGGAATGGCAAAAATACTGAACGTCGGCTCCATCAACATAGACTATGTGTACCAAGTACCCCACTTTGTGCGGCCGGGGGAAACGCTGGCCTCCACCGGTATGCAGCCCTTCCCCGGCGGCAAGGGGCTGAACCAATCGGTGGCGCTGGCGCGAGCCGGGGCGCAGGTGTACCACGCGGGGCGCACGGGCGCCGACGGCCTTGGCATGGTGAAGCTGCTGGCCGAAGCCGGGGTGAACGTGCAGCACATAGACACCGGCGCCGAGGCCACCGGCCACGCCATTATACAGGTAGATTCCGCCGGCCAGAATTGCATTTTGTTGTTCGCCGGGGCCAACCACCAGCTTGAACGGCCCTTCCTTTCCCGCGTGCTGGCCGGCTTTGCCCCCGGCGACGTGCTGGTGCTGCAAAACGAGGTAAACGATATTGGCTGGCTGATGGAAAAGGCCCGCGAAGGCGGCCTGCGGGTGGCCTTCAACCCCTCTCCCTTCACGCCGGAGATACCAAAGCTGCCGCTGGACGCCGTAAATTGGTTTTTACTGAACGAGATAGAGGGCGCGGCGCTGACGGGCGAAAGCGGCCACGAGGCCGTGCTGGCCGCCATGCGCCGCCGCTTCCCCGCCGCCGCCGTGGTGCTCACACTGGGCAAGCAGGGCGTCTTGTATCAGGACGCCGAGGCCCGGCTGGCCCACGGCATATACAAGGTGCCGGTGGTGGATACCACCGCCGCCGGAGATACCTTCACCGGCTTTTTCCTGGCCTGTGTGATTGCCGGCAAAGACCCGAAGGAGGCCCTGCGCCTGGCCTCGGTGGCCTCCTCCATCGCCGTGGGCCGCAGGGGCGCGGCCTCGTCCATCCCCAGCCTGGCCGAAGTGGAGGGCGCAAAGCTTATACCCGGCACCTGCTAAATATATCGTCATTCTGAACGAAGTGAAGAATCTTTGTGTCGGCATGTTCGCTTTTATACGAAGGATAAGATCCTTCGCTTCGCTCAGAATGACAGGGCTAAAATGGAAATGGATTTCCGAGAAACCCGAAGCGGGAATGCCCGAAGTTACTTCGTTGGCGGGTGTTTTCCGGCACATATAATGTAATTTAACGGGTTTGGCCTTACGAACAAGGGGGCGATCTGTTGTGAGGGGGAAGGCCAAAAGGCATAACCGGCGCGTTACGGCGCTTATTTTGTTGTGCCTGGCCCTCCTTTTCATCGGCGGATGCGCCGGAAACACCGGAGACGCTTCGAAAACCGGAGAAAACCTCGTCGTCTGCGGCAAGGACGAATTCTCGGCTTACCCGGAAGTGCTTTCGCAGATTTTGCCGGATTATACGGTGGAGCGCATCGATATTCGTCCTTTCCGGCATCTGCGCAACGGCCAGGTCACGGAAGCCTTCGGCGCACAGGCAGCCTCGGCGATGGAGACAGGTATCGCCGAACACTGGTACCCGCACTATCTGGCCACGATGGTTATAGCCGTTGACCGCGATTTGACAAACGCGCAAATCAATAGCTGGAGCGACCTGCCCGGCGCCGGTGAAGAGGTGGGCTTTTTCGGCGTTTCCCAATTAAGCTTTGAGACCCTGCTGTCCGCCATAGCCTATGGGTTGCAGGGAGAAGAATATTCGCTGAAAAGCGGGGCCGCCTTGCTGGCCCGGCTGAAAGCGCAAGACCGCCTGCTTCAAAATTCCTACGAGGCGCCCATACTGATATGCTATGATTATACCGCCGCCGCGCTGATGAGGAACGGGCGAAACCTGGAAATCATCGTGCCCAGCGAAGGCACCCTGAGCTATGAAAAGGGCTTGCTCTCCACACACGCGCTCGCCTTTGGCGGCAACGCGGAAGCACTGCTGCTGGCCGGCGGCTTCCGCCTTATGGACGGACGCTGCGACACCGCCTATTATCCCGGCCCCGAAGCCTATGAAAACGCGCAGGCCATAAGGGACTACACCCACTTCAACACCGAAAGCTACGACGCGACCCGCATCATACGCCGGGAAGTGCTCGGCGTCCGCCTGTATTCTTCTGCGGACGGGCGGGAGCACCAATACTTTGTATTGCTCTATATCATGCTTGTGACGGTCTGGACTATCTCCATTGTCCATCGGGCCATTCAAGGCGCCGTGCGCCGTGCCGCGCTGTACACGGGCATCACACTCACAGGCTGGATTATCGCGCGCTTTATCAGTTACCAACTGGATAATGTAGGCATGTTCAATCTCACTTTTTGGTACAGTTACTATATATTCCAGCTTACATTGCCAATGGTGATTTTGTGGCTGGCCTGGGTTATCGACAAGCCGGAGGGCAGAACGCCGCTGCCAGGGTGGATGCGCGCGCTTCATTTGACGAACGCCATCCTTCTTTTGCTTGTGCTCTCGAATAATTTGCACCAATGGGTGTTTGTTCTGAACCTGGGAGAACCCAAGTGGAGCACTTCGTTCACCTATACCTACGGTTTCGTTTTCTATCTGGTGCAGGCCGCTTGCTGGCTTCCTTTGGTGGCCGGGGTGGTTATTCTGCTGGTTAAGGGGCGGCATGGGCTGCGCAAAAGAGGCGTGTGGTTTGTGTCGGCTTTGTTCGGCCTGCTGGTTCTTTATGCCGTTGGCTACATGCTGCGCGTTCCCATCGCGTGGGAAAGCGATATAACGATGACGGTCGGCGTTTTCGTTCTGCTGCTTTTCGAAGCCTGCATCCGAAGCGGCATTATCCCGGTGAATTCAAGGTACACCACACTTTTTGCCCATTCCCCGCTCTCCATGCAAATCACCAATCAAGAAGGCGCCGCGGTTTTGTCCTCCGAATATGCGAATACGCGGGACAAGGCCCTGTATGCAGGCTCTTTCGCGCCCTCTCAATCGCCGCTGCACTACGACGAAAACACCCTTCTTTTCTCGGATAAAATTTCAGGCGGCTATGTGTATTGGAAAGAGGACATCGCCAAAGCAGTGCGGCTGCACAAAGAAATAGAAGAATCGGTGCGAAGGTTAAAAGCGGCCAACGCGCTGCTTGAAAAAGAGGAAATCATCAAGCGGGCGGTGAGCGAGGAAATATCCCGGACGCAACTGATGAAGCAACTGGAAGATGAAATCGCCGGGCACATCACCCGGCTGAATGTGATGACGGCACAGCTTGCCAATGAGGCCCGGCCGCCCAAACAGCCGGCGCGCGTCATCTTGCTGCTGGCCTACATCAAGCGCCGCTGCAATCTTTTCTTCCGAGAGCAGGAAGCCCCCACTGTCCCCATGGACGAACTGGCGGTCTGCATCGACGAGCTTTCGGAACTCGCAGCCTATTCGGGCGTCAGAATTATTTTTACCTGCGAGCTGAGCGGAAACATTCCCGTTCGCCGGGGGGCCGTTTTTTACGATTATTTCTATCAGGTGCTTGATTGGGCGGCCGGATTGACGGATTTGCGCATTCTGGCGCACCTGGGGCCTGAAAACGGCGGCCTTGTTTTGCGGATGCTGCCCTCGGAGGACGCGCGTTCATTCCGGCTGGATGAGAGCGTCCGCGCGGCCATTCTTTCGGATGGCGGTTCCCACGCGGTGAAGCAACTGGACGACGGCGCCGCCGGCCTGAGCCTTTCCTTCCCCGAAGGGGGTGAACTTGATGGCTGAGTTTTACACCTGGCCGCGAAGCGCCTGTTATTTCCTTAGCCTCATCATTGCGCTGTGCGTGCTGGCGCAAACACTGGCGGTGATGGTGAGCGTCTACCGCCATCCCCGCAGCCGTGGCCGGGTTTTTGAAATGATTTTGGAACTGTTTATACTGGGCCATGTGTTTGCGTGTTCCCTGCTGCATGCCCAGGCCATGCTGGGCTATGATATGAGTTTGTTTACGCCCAGCGAGTACGGCGTTTCGCGAATCGTTTTTTTTGCCGCGATTGCCTTGCTTGCGCTTCTTGTCACGGCGGAAACCCGAAAACCGCAGGCCTTCATTGCCCTGGCCGTCGCGGGGCTCACGCTTCCGCTTATAGAAAGGCTTGAGGGCCGGCTGTTCGCCTGGCTCTATGTGGCCGCCATGCTGTTCTGGCTGGCGCGAAGCATCGTTATCACTTTGTCGCGTTACAGGGAAATCAGAACCACCCTATCCGCCCTGTCCATCAAAAGCGCGATGGATTCCCTGAATACGGCCGTCATGTTCTGCGAAAGCGGCGGCTTTATTGTGCTGTGCAACAGGCAGATGCAGCGGCTGATGACGGTGATAACCGGCGGAATACGCCGCAACGGCGAACTGTTTTTTAGGCTGCTTGCTTCGGAAGAAATTAACCCCGAGTGCAAAATTACCTGGTTTGAGGGGGAGAACGCCTGCCTGCTGCCGGACGGCACGGTTTGGCTGTTCGCCCGGGCCGATTTGGCAATCCGGGGCAAAAAGTATACCCAGTTCACGGCAAGCAACATCACTGAAAGATGGAAGCTGACCGCAACGCTGCAAGGGCAGAACGAGGAACTGCGGCAGCGGCAGGAAGAACTGGTAGAAACGCTGGGCAACCTGCAAACCTTGAGCCACGAAAGGGAAACGCAGAAAGCCAGAATGCGCGCCCACGACATACTCGGCGGCCGGCTGACCCTGCTTCTGCGCACAATACGCAGCGCACCCGTGCCGGATTATGAGTTGCTGCGTTCTTTAACTGCGGGGCTGATGGATGAACTGAAAGCGGCGGAAAACGAGCATTCGCCGCAGGATGATATGGACATACTGAAGCAGACCTTTGAATCCATCGGCGTAGGAATTCTGTTTGACGGAGAACTGCCGCCGGACAGGGAAAAAGGGCAGCTGTTTATCGGCATTGCCAAAGAAGCGGTGACAAACGCCGTTCGGCATGGCTATGCCACAAAGGTTTTCATCGCCATGGAGTTGGCGGAAGGCTGCCGCCGTATGCGGGTAAGCGACAACGGCGGGCTGCCTGTGGGCGCCATAAAAGAGGGCGGCGGGATAAGCGGTATGAGACACCGGCTGGCGGCCTTTGGCGGCGCGCTTAGCGTTGCCACCCGGCCCGGCTTTACCCTCACCATCGACGTACCGGAGGATGAAAAAGATGTTTAAGGCGCTTATTGTTGACGACCATCAATCCATGTGCGATTCACTCACCATGGTGATGGAAAGCACAGGCGGCTTTTCCGTGGTGGGCAAATTGCCAAGGGCGGATCACGCGGCAATATACTGCGAGAAATTGCGGCCCGATTTGGTTTTTATGGATGTATGCACCGAGGAAGGCGCCTCCGGGCTGGAAGCTACCAAGGCCATCCGCGCACGCTTTCCCGAAATCAAAGTCGTCGTCATGTCGGGCTTTGATGAAATCACCTATGCGCCAAGGGCCAAAGAAGCCGGCGCCCACGCCTTTGTGTTCAAAAGCAAAAGCCTTGAATACTTTTCCGAGGTCGCAAACGGCGTTATGCGGGGAGAATTCTTTTTCCCGCAGCCCAAAACCATCCCCATGCCCATGGGCGAGGCCCCTTTAACGGAACGGGAGATGGAAGTGCTGCGCCTGATGTGCCGGCACATGACCAGCAAGGAAATCGCCGATGAACTGTATATCAGCGAGCACACGGTGAAGTACCATAAGTCCAATATGCTCGCCAAAACGGGTTTTACCAAGGCGGTCGACCTCGCGTTTTACATGATTACCAACGGCTGGATTAACCCGCGCTGCTAGAGTCATTCTGAGCGAAGCGAAGAATCTTTGAGAGGGAAAGATCCTTCGCTTCGCTCAGGATGACATATTGGCTGGATTATTTACCGCCTACCTGGCTTCCGCAAAACATCTCGATATACCCATTCGGCATGGCTTTTTTTGGGCCATGCCGTTTTTGCCGCCCGCAAAAACTACCCGCCACGGGTAGGGTGAAGCCCCCATATCTCCGCTAAACTGAAATTGGGACGTTATTTCCTCAAAACAAAAGGAGTATGGCATGAAAAAATTACTTGCACTGCTGGCTGCGTTCTTGTTGCTTTTCTGCCTGGCCGCCTGCGGCGGAAAGGTTGACCCCAGCGACCCCAATCAAGGCCTGTGGAGGGCCACAACCGGCGAGATGATGGGCTTTGCCATGGAAGTGGAGGAATTCTTTGGCGAGGGCTTTACCATCGAGCTTCAATCGAACGGAAAATGCGCCATCAACGTAGACGGCGAAAAAGCCAACGGAACCTGGACGCTTGACGGCGGCGCGTTCACCGTTAAGGGCGGCGGCCTTGATTGCAGCGGCCGCCTGGAAAACGGGCTGCTCACGCTGGAAAACGTGCTTGATATGGGCCTTAGCCTTGTGTTTGAAAAAGAGGGCGGCTACCCGGGAGGCGCGGCCGCCCCAGCAGACGCCCCCGCGGCCGCTTCCGCAGGCGTCCCTGGGGACACCCCCGCAGCCGGAGACGCAGGCTACTACGTCATCGATTCCATGATTCAGGCCGGCGATACCATCGGCAGCGACCTCCTCCCGGCTTTCGGGATGGAGGCTTACTATGTTGTGCTGAATGAGGACGGCACGACGGAACTGCATACGGACTCGGTGATTATGGGCACCTGGGAGCCCGGCATCCTCACTTATGTGGAGAATGGCGAGGAGCTTATCGGCGAGTACACGCTGGATGGCGATTTGCTGTCCATCGAGCTTGGCGGCGCCGACGTTGTTCTTGTTTTTAAGCGCAGCAGCAACGCGCCGCCCGCTTCCGGCAGCGCCGGCGGCGCCGGTTCAGGCGATTTATCTGATTTGCAGCGCCAGTGGAACGGCACCTGGTACGGCTTCATGATGTTCAACGGCGGCACCGGGGCTTACGAGGAGGGCGCCGGCGATGCGGATATGTATATGGTTGTGGATATCGACGCGGAAGGCAGCGGTACTTTCACCGTCTATTCCGCCTACTCCATGGGCGAATGGGGGAAAGGCGCCTGTATCGCGAGAGAGGATGTTCTGGAGGTTGTGGATGGAGAACTGACGTCGAGCCCCGAACCCATGGTTCCTGCAGACTGGACTTTCTACAGGGTGCAGGATTCAGAGAACAAAATCGTAAATACGTCTGACTTCACGGATTTCAACGGAGACACCTTCAATTACTCGCTGTTCTTCAAGCCCTGGGGCGCGGATTGGCAGGATGAAGTTGACTCCGGCCGGCCCGTTTATCCTCCCGGCTACGATGAATATGTTGAAAAGATAAACAATGGCGAGCCCTCGCCCTTTGACCTTTGAAGCTGAATGGGACGGCGACACCCTGGCAGTAAAAAGCCGGTTTGCACGTGAGTTTATACAAGGAAATGAGAAGTATCATACCTTGGGGAAAACCCCGCCTATTATCTTTCGGTAAAAGGTGATCGCAAGGGGCTGTTGCATGGCGGTACGCCTTGCAACAGCCCCTTCTCCATCTTGCAATTTGCTTTTACAGCATTTCAAAAGCGTTTTTTTGAAAGCGAAGAATCTCTTCGTCCCGCATTTTACAAAGTTCGTTCGACATTGCGCTGCGGTCCACACAAAGGTAGTGCGCCAGTTCTTCCCGGTTGTAGGGGATAGTGAATTTTTTAGCCATTCCCCGTTGCATATCAAAATACGCAAGCAGCTTTTCTCGTGTCGTCCGCTTGGATAAGATTTCAATTTTCTGATTCAGCATCAGGTTTTTGCGGGCAACCAGCTTTAACATATTTTCAATCAGCTTTGCGTGGAAGGGGCAGGCGGAGGTGCAGGACGTAATGATTTTCTTGTAGTCCATCCGCAATATCTCGGTGCTTTCCGCCGCCAAAACCGTAACCGGGCTTTGCGCTATTCGGGCGCAGGCAAATACCTCGCCGAAAAGCTCGGAAACGCCAAGCTCGGTTAAAAGGGTGACGCGCCCGTCTGCGTCTTCCTTGATAACCTGTACGCTGCCGGATAAAACCAGCCCAACAAAATCCGCCGTGTCGCCGGAAAGCAGTATAACATTGCCCTTCCTGTAATTGGCGGGTTTTGCCGATAGGCAATCAAGCACCCGCTCAAAGTCGCTGAAAGCCATTCCCTGAAACAAGGGATTATTCTTTACCGTTTCAAAAATCTTTCTCACAAGACCCCCTTGCTGTTGGTTTTACAACAGACATGTCGCTTTTATTGTAGTATGCTGTTGTCAACAAGTCAAGGCAAGGGGGAACCAGAGATGGTTAGAAAAATCATCAAGATTGATGAAAGCAAGTGCGACGGCTGCGGCCTGTGCGCGTCGGCCTGCCACGAGGGCGCTATTGGCATTGTGGATGGCAAGGCAAAATTACTGCGCGATGATTATTGCGACGGCCTTGGCAACTGCCTGCCGGTATGCCCCACAGGCGCCATCGGCTTCGAGGAACGTGAGGCGGCGGCGTTTGACGAAGCCGCCGTGAAAGCCCATGCGGAAAGCAAGCCACCGAAGCCTTTGGCCTGCGGCTGCCCCGGCACAAACGCGAAAGCCATCGAGCGAGAGCAAGGCGAAGCGCCACAGGGGCCAGCCCTGAAACCCGAAACGCACCTGAACCAATGGCCGGTGCAGATAAAACTTGTTCCGGTAAGCGCGCCGTACTTTGATAATGCCAATCTGCTTGTGGCGGCCGACTGCGCCGCCTACGCTTACGGCAATTTTCACCGCGACTACATGAAAAACAGTATTACCATTATCGGCTGCCCCAAGCTTGACGAGGGGAATTACGACGAAAAGCTGACCGCCATTTTGCGGCAGAACGATATCAAATCCCTAACAGTGGTTCGCATGGAGGTGCCATGCTGCGGCGGCATTGAAAACGCGGTGAAGACCGCGCTTAAAAACTGTGGAAAGCTCATTCCGTGGCAAGTGGTCACCATTTCAACAGACGGCAAAATTTTGGATAACTGATAGCTGGGTAAGCAATGAATAATCCAGCTGACTTGTCATCCCGAGCGTAGCGAAGGATCTTTCCCTTCGTGTAACAGCGCATTATCCGACTCAAAGATTCTTCGCTTCGCTCAGAATGACAATAAATCAGTGCTTACCTAGAAATCATGAAACGGTACAAGCCCGTATGCAAAGCATACGGGCTTGCGTATTGTAGTGCTTTTCAACGTTGGAGCGGATAAGGGGACTCGAACCCCTCGCCTTCTGCTTGGGAAGCAGACGCTCTACCGGATGAGCTATACCCGCAACTATGCGCGCCGCTTTCGCAACGTTTACATTTTAGCGGGTTTGCGCGCCGGTGTCAATATATCCACGCGCTGTTTCACAAAGCGTGCCGCAATTGCCCCGATGATGCAGTTCAGCCGGTGCTGTCGGGCGGTGGTGGCTGCGATGTCACGGTAGCGGTATCATAGTAGTAAATAGTCACAACAGTGCTGCTTGATACCTCTCCGTTGGCCACATAGCCAATGTCCTGCACAAAAGCGTTCTTGCTTGGATCGGTATTGGGTACTTTTTCGCTTTTATAAGCCACGCCAATGCTGGTAAGGTATGTCTCCAATTCGTTCCGGGGCTTGCCCTTATAGCTTTCCAGGTTCGGCATGCGGAAGGCGCCGAACACCCGCACGTTTACAATGGTAGCCCCGGTGGCCACTTCGCCGCCGGCGGGCGGGTCGGTGGTATCGATGATGCCCACCTTCAGGAAGCTGACCGTGTTTGTGATGGTTTCAATGCGGTACTGGATATTCAGGCGGTCAAGCTCGGCGGTGCCCTCGGCCTGCGTTTTGCCGGTTATGGACGGCATGGGGATGGTTTCCACCCTGCCCGCAACGGTAATCGTCACCTTGTCGGTTCCGGGCTTCACGCTGCCGCCGGCGGCGGGGTCCTGCTTCACCACGGTGCCCTCTTCCACTTTGCCGTCGTTTACCTCGGTCTTTATCTCATAGTCGAGTATGCCCAGCTCCCTCAGGCGGGTTTCGGCCTGCTCGCGCGTGGTGTGGTTCGTCAAAAAGTCCGGCATGGTTACGGGCTCTTTGCCCTGGCTCACCGTGAATTTGACGGGCGTCTCGCCGTCCCAGTCGGTATCCGCCGGCGGGAACTGGGAGATAATGCGCCCCTCCTCCACATCGTTCGAATACACCAGTTCCGGCTCTTCGAAGGTATACATATCGGTGTAGTATTGGTTGTTCACCACTTCGTCGTACAGCTTGCCCACGAAGTTGTCCATTCGCAGGGCCTCGCTGACGGACTGCGATAACGAGGAAACGGACAGGGACGAAGAAGAATCGGGCTTGTTGCGGTTGCGCGTGAAGGCCGAGATAAGCAGGATAATCAGCACCAGCACCAGCACGGCCGCCGCAGCCGCCCCGGCGATAATCATCTGCTGGCGGGAAAGGCCCAAAAAGCCGCGGCCCGCCTCACTGCCGCGCCCGCCCTCGCCCGAGAGGGCCAGGCGCAAATCGGGGATGTTCTGAATGCGCTCTGCCGGGATGAGGCGCATGGCGCGGGCCATGCCCGAGGACAGGAAAGCCGGCACCTCCTTGTTCACGGTGCGGGCGGGGCGCTGGCTGTCCTGCTGGCGGCGCTCGCCGGCAGGCTGGGGGGCCTCGCCCGTCACCAGGCGGTACAATACGGCGCCCAGGGCGTAAACGTCGGTGTATTTTCCCTCAAACTCCGAGGCGGCGTACTGCTCGGGGGCGCAGTAGCCGGGGTAGAGCTTGGGTTTCAGCTCGCTGCCCTGCTGGCGCAGCGCCAGGGTGCCGTAGCCTCCCAGCTTCGCGCCGCCGCCGCTTTCCAGCACAATGTTCTCCGGGCTGATGCCCCGGTGCACAAGGTTCGCGGTGTGCAGGGCCTCCACCCCGGCCAGAATGGGCTTCATCAGGGCCTGCGCCCGCGCGGCGTCCACCGGGCGCTCGCGCCGGGTAAGGTACTCACTCAACGTGGGGCCTTCCACCTTTTCCATGATGGCATAGGCCGTGTTGTTCTCTTCCAGCACGTCCAGCACCTGAATCAGCCCTTCCGTCTGCCCCATGCGTAGCAGGGTGGCGTAAAGGTCGGCATAATCCATGCGGGTGGTTTTGAACAGCACCTCGTTGCCGGGCTTCGGTTTAATAGCGCCGTGCTCGTCGCGGGCGGCGCACAGGGTTACCGGCATAAACTCCTTCACCGTAACCCGCGCAAGGCTGTCGCCGTCGATGGCGGAGTAGCACACGCCCTCGCCGTCAATATCGATGTATCGGCCCACGGTGTAGCGGCCGCCCAGCACCCAGCCGCTGGGCAGGGCGCCGCCGGGATTTGTATTTTCAAAGCGGATGCCGCACTTGGGGCAGCGTTCACTGCCGATGGGCACACGGCTCATGCAATTTTCGCATATCCTTTCCGCCATTCCTACTGTCCACCTTTCAAATTGCTATACGCCGAAACAATGTCATTCTGAACGAAGTGAAGAATCTTTGAGCCGGAAAACCACCTTTTACGCTAAGGGAAAGATCCTTCGCTTCGCTCAGGATGACGGAACCATCGTTTATTTACCGGTCAAGGTCTTCCTCGTTCTCCATGGTGTGCCACACGTTCTGCACGTCGTCGTCCTCTTCCAAATGGTCGAGCAACTGGGCCATCCGTTTCAGGTCTTCTTCGCCGGCCAGTGTGAGGGTGCTGGCGGCCACATATTCGGCCTCGGCCGAGGTGACGGTGTAGCCCTTGGCACGCAGGGCTTCGGCCACCTGGCCCACCAGCATGGGATCACACTCCACTTCACATAGGTTATCATCTATGTCAAAATCATCGGCCCCGGCGTCGAAGGCGTCTTCCATCAGCTTTTCCTCGTCCACGCCCTCGGCCTCGATGATGATAATGCCCTTCTGGCTGAACTGGAAAGCCACCGAGCCGCTTTGCCCAAGGCTGGCGCCATATTTATCGAAGTAGTGCCGCATGTTGGCGGCGGTGCGGTTGCGGTTGTCGGTGAGGGTTTCCACCATCACGGCAATGCCCTGCGGGCCGTAGCCCTCGTAGGTGATGGCCTCGTAATCGTCCCGGTCGCCGCCCTCAGCGCGCTTGATGATGCGGTTGATGTTGTCGTTGGGTACGTTGAGGCTTTTGGCCTTGGATACAAGCTCACGCAGCTTGGCGTTGGAGCTGGGATCCGCCCCGCCCTCACGCACCGCCACGGCAATCTCGCGCCCCACTTTGGTGAAAATTTTCGCCCGCTGGGCGTCTGTTTTCTCTTTCTTGCGCCGAATGTTGTTCCATTTACTGTGCCCGGACATATGCGACCTCCAAACTTTGAACCTGTATTCACAGTGGGGAATGCTGGATTGCCGAGGCGATTTGCCGCCGGGCAAGGCGAATTCCCGCAGGAATGCTAGGCGCATTTCAGGGGGATTCAACGCAGTTCGGCGGCAAATCGCCCGGGAAGTCAGCGTTTCACGCTGTGAATACAGGTTCTTAACAGAACAGCCTTATTTTAAAGGCTGCCCATACCCAAAATATTATACCACGGAATATGGGATAATTCAAATTACAAAACAGCGGTTTTGCTCATTGACTTTGCTTATCTTTAAAGAATTTGATATAATGCAAGAAGTATTCATTCAGAAAAGGAGCGCCATGAAACGAATGCAGATAGCCCCGGGCGCCTGGCTGTCCGAGGTGCCGGGGGATAAATTCAAACGCTGCCGCGTGGCGGTGCATTTGGTAGCGCCGGGCCGGCGTGAAAGCGCCACCGCCCTGGCCCTTTTGCCCCATATGCTGGAACGCCGCTGCGAGGCCGTGCCCGACCCCACCGAGCTTTCGCGCCTATTGTTTTCCCTGTACGGGGCCGAGCTTTCCAGCGAAAGCTACACCGCCGGCGCCAGCCGGGTGCTGGCGCTTACCGCCGGCGGCCTGAAAAACGCCTACGCCCTCGAGGGCGAGGATTTGGCCGCGCGCTACCTCGAGCTTCTGTGCAACCTGCTGTTCGCGCCCAAACTCACGGGCGGCGTGTTCGACGCCGGAGACCTTGCCATTGAGAAGGAAAAACAAGCCGAGTACCTGCGGGGCGAGCTGAACGACAAGCGTGGCTACTGCCTGCGCCAGGCCCGCCGCAAGCTCTACGGCGATTCCCCCCTGGGCATTGAAAGCTCGGGCTACCTCGAGGACATTGAGGGCATCAGCCCGGCGGGGCTTTATGCGGAATACCAAGAGCTTTTGCGCAGCGCGCAGGTGGAGGTGATGGTGTGCGGCATACCCGCCGAGGCCGCCGCTGAGGCCTTGGCCCCGCGCCTTGCGGCGCTGGGGCGCGCCCCGCTGCCTTTGGCCGAGGCCCCGCCCGTGCCCAGCCCCGCCGCCCCGCAGGAGTTTCGCGAACCGCTGGAGACCGTGCAGGGCAAGCTGGCCCTGATGTGCGCCAGCGGCCACAGGGACGACGCCCGTGGCGAAGCCGTGATGCGCCTGGGCAGCGCCCTTTTGGGCGGGCTGCCCACTTCGCGGCTGTTCCGCAACGTGCGTGAAAAGCAAAGCCTGTGTTACTACTGCGCCTCGTCCTACGGCTTCTTCGGCGGCACGCTGAGCATGGACAGCGGCGTGGACCACGACAAGGCCGGCCTTGCCGCCAAAGCCATGCTGGCCGAGCTGGCAGAGATGCAGAAAAACCCGGTGAGCGCGGAGGAACTGGCCGAGGCGAAGCTGTATATGCGGGGGGTGTTCTCCGCCGCGAAGGACAGCCCCGACGCCCTGATAAACTGGGCCTTCACCGAGTGGCTGAAGGGCACCCACCGCGGCCTGGACGAAATGAGCGCCCTGATGGAGACCGTGGGGGCCGGCGAAATACGGGACGCCATGGCCGCCTTTGCCCCGGCTGTGGAATACATTCTCACGGAAAAGGGGGCGGGCGCATGAGCATGACCGAGCTGCCAAAGGCCGCGCTGGATGCCCTGCGCTTTGAGGAAAAAACGCTGGCGAACGGCCTCACCCTGCGCCTTTTGCCCATGCCGGGCTACGGCGCTGTGCACGCCGTTTACTCCACGGGCTTTGGCTCCATCCACCGGGCCTTCGAGCGGGACGGTAAAACGCTGAGCCTGCCCGCCGGCATCGCGCATTTCCTTGAGCACAAGATGTTTGAAAACGAGGACGGGGTGGACGCCTTTGCCCTTTTCGCCGCCACCGGCGCCTCGGCCAACGCCTACACCAGCTTCGACCGCACCAGCTACATCTTCACCGCCACCAGCGAAATAGACCGCAACCTCGACATTCTGCTTTCCTTTGTGGGGCATCCCCATTTCACGAAGAAAACCGTCGCCAAAGAGCAAGGCATCATCGGCCAGGAAATTGGCATGTATGAGGACAGCGCCGAAATGCGCAGCCTCTTCGGCCTGCTGGAGTGCCTCTATCACAGCCACCCTGTGCGGGACGACATTGCCGGCACCGTGGCCTCCATTGCCGAGATAACGCCCGAGCTTTTGTACGCCTGCACCGAGGCCTTTTACAACCCCGCCAACATGGCCCTGTGCGCGGCGGGCAACCTGAGCATGAGCCAACTGGAAGCCGCCGCCGAGCGCGCCGGCCTGCCGGCGGCCAGCCCCGCGCCCGTACGGCGCATTTTCCCCGCCGAGGCCGCCGGTGTGGTGCGCCGACGCCGCGAGATAAAAATGCCCATCAGCCTGCCCATGTTCGCCGTTGGCTTTAAAGAAACGCCCGCGCCGGAAAACAGCACCCGCACCGAGGTGCTGTGCGACCTTTTGTGCGAGCTATTGTGCGGCGAAACCAGCCTTTTATACCGCCGATTGTACGACGAGGGCCTTGTGCAGCCCGGCTTCGGCGGCGAGTTCGGCTGCTACGAGGGCTGCCTGCAATTCATTTTTGCGGGCGAAGGGCCAAAGCCCGAAGCGGTGCAGCAAGCCGTGCTGGAGGAAATAACCCGCCAGCGCCGCGAGGGCATCGACGCCGAGCAGTTCGCCATCTGCAAAAAAATGATGTACGGCGAGGCGATTGCCGACCTTGAGAGCGTGGAGCGCGTGGCGGCCCTGCTAAGCTCCAGCCATTTCCGCCACCGCAGCCCCGCCGACGAACTGGAGGCCATCGCCTCGGTGACGCTGGAAGAGGTGCAGGAGGCCCTGGGCGATATGCTGCAAGCCCAGCGCAGCGCGATGCACATCATCCGGCCTATGTAAGGGTTTCTGCTGGATTTATTACTTACGTGTACTTATATTGTATAGCTAGATAGTCTGTCATCCTGAGCGAAGCGAAGGATCTTTCCCTTCACTGTAGAAGTAACTTCTCCAACTCGAAGAGTCTTCACTTCGTTCAGAATGACATTTGGCCATTGCTCACTTGGAGTTTGTCGCGGCCCTGGAGTATCTTCATTGGAACGGAGAGTGCTGTGCCCATGACCAATCTTGTGGAATTCCCAAACCTTGGCCTTAGCCTTGAGGTGAGCCGCGTGGCCTTCACCATCTTTGGCGTACCCATCTACTGGTACGGCGTGCTCATCGGCATTGGCATGCTGCTGGCGGTTCTGTTCGCCTTCCGCCAGGCGCCCCGCTACGGCATCAGCGTGGAGCGCATGATAGACGTCATATTCATCGGCTTCGTGCTGGCCATTGTGGGCGGGCGGGCCTACTATGTGCTCTTTGTGGATTTCCAGTACAGGGGCTTCCTCGAACTTATTGATTTGCGAAGCGGCGGCATTGCCATTTACGGGGCCGTTATCGGGGCTTTTGCGGGGGCGCTTGTGGGCAGCAAGCTGCGCCGCGTGCCCGTGCTGCCTTTGTTCGACCTTGTGGGCATGGGCTTCCTCATCGGCCAGTCCATCGGCCGCTGGGGCAACTTCACGAATCAGGAGGCCTTTGGCGACAACACGAATAACCTTTTTGGCATGATAAGCCCCGCCACTGTGAGCTACCTGCAAAGCAACCAGGCCGCCCTTGCGGCCAAAGGCATTGTGGTGGACCCCGCCGCCCCCGTGCACCCCACCTTTTTATACGAGAGCCTCTGGTGCGCTTTGGGCTTTTTGCTCATTTTCCTGTACTCGAAGCGTCGCCGCTTCAACGGCGAGCAGTTCCTGTTCTATATCATCTGGTACGGCGCGGGCCGCTTTGTGATAGAGGGCATGCGCACCGACCCGCTGATGCTGGGCAGCTTCCGCGTGAGCCAGCTTTTGGCGCTCACTTCGGCGGCGGCGGCGCTGCTGGTGTGGGTTATGGCGCGTGTGCGCACGGCGGGCAAGCCGCTGGTGATACCAGAGATACCGCCCACCACCCGCCGGGTGACGGTGGAGACGCCCGACGGCCCCGCCGGCGTGGTGATAAGCTGGCCGGGCGACAGCCAGGCCCCCAGCAAGGCGCAGTTGCAGGCTATGGCCCTCACGGTGTGGGAGGCCACGCAGGCCGAAAAGGCCAAAGCCGAGGCGCCGGAAGAGGCCGGGGGAGAAGCACCCGGGGAAGCGCCCGAAGAAGAGAAAGCCGAACCCGACGCGCCCGAACCTGAAAAAACCGAAACCGAGACATTCGTGCCCGGAGAAGCCAACGAAGAAAAGCCTGCCGCAGAAGCGGAAGCAGCGCCCGAGGCGGCGCGGCCGGAAACGGCCAAGCCCCCTGCCAAAAAGCCCGCCGCCCGAAAAAAACCCGCCGCCGCGGCAAAGAAACAGACGGCCAAGCCCGCCACAGAAAAGAAATCGGCAAACGCGAAAGCGCCCGCCGCCAAAAAGCCAAAGGCCGGGGAATCCCCACCCCAAAAAAGCGAATGAGCGCCGCACCGGGCGGGCTTTGCCCGCCGGGCCTTGCCGCCCTGGCCCTGCCGCGCCTGGCCGCCCTGGCCGACCGAACCCTGCCCGGCGGCGCCGCCACCGGCGGGCAAGAGCCGCTGAACGCCCTCAACCTCATATTCATCGTGGGCTTCTGCGTTCTCATTACGGTGCTGGCACGCTGGCTTTCCGGCCGCGGGCGGAGAAAATGAGAGTGTTTGACACCGCCCCCGCGATGTGATATAGTGGTAAGGCCGCGTGGAACGGGCACCCAAGCGCCGCGCACCAAATGCCGGCCGCCCGGCCCCTCATTCGGGGGCACAGTCCAGCGAGACTATGTAAAGCAGGGATAGCCATGTACGCAGTTATTAAAACCGGCGGCAAGCAGTATCGCGTGGAAAAGGGCGACACCATCTACGTAGAGAAACTGCCCGCCGAGGCCGGAGACATCGTGGTGTTTGAAGAGGTTCTGGCCGTGGGCGAAGACGGCAAAGTGAAGGTAGGCGCCCCCACCGTGGCCGGGGCAACGGTTTCCGGCAATGTTGTAAAGAACGGCAAAGGCAAAAAGCTGAACATCATCACCTACAAGCCCAAAAAGGGCAGCGTGCGCCGCATGGGCCACCGCCAGCCCTTCACCAAAGTGGAAATCACCGAGATTTCCGCCAAATAAACACCGGGAGGAGTGAGACAGTATGGCACATAAAAAAGGCGTAGGCTCCACTAAAAACGGCCGCGATTCCGAATCCAAGCGCCTGGGCGTAAAGCGCGCCGACGGGCAGTTTGTGCTGGCCGGCAACATTCTGGTGCGCCAGCGGGGCACCCACATCCACCCCGGTGAGAACGTGGGCAAAGGCCGGGACGATACCCTCTTTGCCCTCGCCGATGGCCGCGTGAGCTTCGAGCGTATGGGCCGCGACCGCAGGAAGGTTTCCATCAAGCAGTAAGCCGCTGCAACGCCGGGCCCCGAAGGCCCGGCGTTTTCTTTAGTTAGCAATCTTCTCATGTCATTCTGAACGAAGTGAGGAATCTTTGATACTACTCTCTGATTGAAATGGCAAATAGCAGAGGAGGGAGGAATACTTGGTGTATTCCGACCGACGAGAACGCGGCGAGGGGGAAAAAGACCCGCTCAGATGTTTGTCATTTTAGTCAGAGAGTAGTATGAGTCGGCAAGCCAATATCATCCGATGGGGAAAGATCCTTCGCTTCGCTCAGGATGACAGGATACCAACAAGCATCATGCGAAAGGGGGGCGCCAAAGCGTGGCATCCTTCGTAGACGTGGCCAAGGTGCGCATCGAGGCCGGCAAGGGCGGAAACGGATGCGTGGCCTTCCATCGTGAAAAATATGTGGCCAACGGCGGGCCGGACGGCGGCGACGGCGGCCGCGGCGGCGACGTGTTGCTGCTGGCCGACGACAACCTCTCCACCCTGCTGGACTTCCGCTACAAGCGCAAATACGCCGCCCAAAACGGCGAGGACGGCCGGGGCAACAAGCAGTTCGGCAAAAATGCGCCGAATCTCATTATCAAGGTGCCACGGGGCACACTGGTTATCGAGGAGGCCAGCGGCGCCGTGATGGCCGACGTTTCCGGCAGCGAGCCGGTGGTGCTGGCGCGCGGCGGGCGCGGCGGCTGGGGCAACACCCACTTTGCCACGCCCACCCGCCAGGCCCCGCGCTTCGCGAAACCCGGCCTGTCGGGCGAGGCCTTCGATGTGCGGCTGGAACTTAAGCTGATTGCCGACGTGGGGCTGATAGGCTTCCCCAATGTGGGCAAAAGTACGCTGATTAGCGTTATCAGCGCCGCGAAACCGAAAATAGCCAACTACCATTTCACCACGCTGGCCCCGGTGCTGGGCGTGGTGCGCGTGGCCGAGGAGGAGAGCTTCGTGGCCGCCGACATCCCCGGCCTCATTGAGGGGGCCGCCGGCGGCGCGGGCCTGGGGCACGACTTTCTGCGCCATGTGGAACGCTGTCGCCTGCTGCTGCATCTGGTAGATGTTTCCGGCAGCGAGGGCCGCGACCCCATTGAGGACTTCAAAAAAATAAACGCCGAACTGGCGGCCTTTAGCCCAAAGCTGGCCCAGCTGCCCCAAATAGTGCTGGGCAGCAAGTGCGACATTGCCACCGAGCGGCAAATTGAGGATTTTCGCGGCTATGCCGAGGGGCAGGGCTTTATTTTTCGCGCGCTTTCGGCGGCGGCGCACCTGGGCACAAAGGAACTGCCCTTTCTGGTGTGGAACGAGCTGAAAAAGCTGCCCCCGCCCGCGCTGTACGAGCCGAACTACGTGCCCCCCGCCCCCAAAGAGCCGCGCGGCTTCACCGCGCAAAAGGAGGCCGAGGGCGTCTTCCGCCTCGAAGCCCCCTGGCTGGAGCGCATTTTGGACGGCAGCAATATGGACGACTGGGAGAGCCTGCAATACTTCCAGCGGCAGCTTGAGAGCGCCGGTGTGCTGGACAAGCTGCGTGAGCTGGGCGTTGCCGAGGACGACACCATCAAGATAGGCGAGTATGAATTTGACTATGTGTTCTGATGAAAAGGCCGGGACAGCCCTGCCCCGGCCGCCGCAAGCGGCGGTGGATATCCGTGAGCAGTCCCCCCTGGCGCTGGCCTTTGTGGGCGACGGCGTGCTGGAACTTTTGGTGCGCGCCCGGCTGGCCGCCACCCGCCGCCTGCCGGCGTCTCAGTTGCATCGGCAGGCCGTGCGGCTGGTGAGCGCCCGCGCCCAGCACGCCTACTTGCCAAAGCTTCTGCCGCTGTTCACCGAGGAAGAGACGGCCGTTTTGCACCGGGGGCGCAACGCCACCAAGGGCAGCGCCGCCAAAAACGCCAGCCCCCTGCAATACCGCGCCTCCACGGGCCTTGAGGCCCTGCTGGGCTGGCTGTACCTGCAAGGCCGCGCCGCGCGCCTTGAGGAATTGTTCGAGGTGATTTGGGCGCACTATCTGGCCGAAGAATAGAACAGAGGAAAGGCGGTGCCCGCGCTGGCCTCAACACAGATGGATTCAGCCCTGAACCAAGCCCCGGCGCGGTGCGCGCGCCGCCTGCTGCCCGCCCTGGCCCTCGCGGCCTTTGCGGGCAGCCTTGCCTGCTATGCCGCGGGCGTGGTGCTGGGCGGCGGGGCCTGGCACGGGCTGTTGCTCTATCCCCTGGCCTTTGGGCTGTGCCTGTGGCTGCCGGGCCTGTGGCTGGCGGGCCTCGCGCTGCCCGGCGCGGGCTTTCCGCTGCGGGCGGTGGTGGCCCTGCCGCTGGGCGGGCTGGCTCTGATGCTCTTGTTCCAGCTTACGGGCGCTTTTTTGCCGGCCTGGGCGGGCGCGCTGCCCATGGCGGGCGCGGGGCTGTGGTATGCCTTTCGGCACCGCGCCGCGCTGCGAAGGTTTCGGCTTCCCGCCATTCCTCCCGGCGCGTGGGGGCTGCTGCTTCTGTTCAGCGCCGGGCTGTTTTTGTACGTGTTCACGGGGGTGTTCCCCTACGCCAAGCCGCAAAACGCCGGCAATATGCTGTACAGCCAAGACCTTTTATGGAGCGTCGGCAACGCCGCCGGGGCGGCCTATGGCAGCCCGGTGCGGGATTTGCGCGTCGCCGGCGGCGTTCTGCACTATCACTATTTCATCGACGTGCTGGACGGCCTGGTGGGCCTTGTAGCCGGGCAAAGCGCCTGGGACGCCGTGGCCTACTATTGCTGGCCCCTGTGGTGCGCCGCGCTGCTGGCGGCGCTTTATCTCATCGCGCGGGGCTTTGGCACGGGGCAATGGGCGGCGTTGCTGGCGCCGGGCGGGCTGCTGTTTGCCCACGTTACCTGGGCCACCAGTTTCAGCCACGTTTTTGTGAACGCGAACGGCGTGGTGCAGAGCAATTTCCTCTTGGCCGCCGCCGTGCTGATTGTGCAGCAGGCCCAAAGGGAAGACTTTAAGAGCGGGCGCAGCCTGGCGGCCATGCTGGCGGCCGGAGGCGCGCTGGCCTGGGGCAAAAGCACCATTGGCCTGCTGCTGGCCTGCGGCCTGCTGGCGGCTTTCTTGGTGGGCGGCCTTGCGCAGCGCCGCTGGCGGCTGTGGCTGCTGGCCGCCGGGGCCGGGGTTGCCGCCATTTTCGGCCTTTTGTATTTGCTGATTTACCGCCACGCCATCAACAATCTTGTGTTCCAGCCGCGCGCCGCCGCCCTGGCGGACGGCCTTGGCATTTTGGGCCTGCACTACTGGCCGGGGCTGGTGCTTTATCTGGCTTCACTGGCGCTTGCCCTGCGGCATTTCGGCCGCTTGGGCGGCGACGAGCTATTGGTGCACGCGCTGGCGCCGGGGGGCCTTGTGGCCTATGTTCTGTTCAGCCACTATTCCTTTTCGCAGAGTTACTTTTTGCTGGCGGCAAGCTTTGCCATGTGGATGTGCGCGGCGCGGCTTTTCGCGCCGCAAAAGGGCAAGACCCCCGCCTGGCATGGCAAGGCGAAGCCCGCGCTGGCCGCCGCCCTGGCCCTGCTGTGCGCCGCCGCCTTTGCGCTGACGCTGGCCGCCGCCGCGCCCGTGCTGCGCAGGGGTGCGCAGATAGCCTTGCGCACATTGGGGCTGCGCCCCGCCTTTGCCGCCGAGGCCCAAAGCGTGACGCCGGACGACGAGGCTGCCGCCGACTGGCTGCGCGCCAACATGGGGCCGGACGAGGTTTTCGCCACGAACCGCAACGCGCGCGACCCCGCCGCCGCCGACGGCATTTTCCACTACTACACGGCGGCCTCCCAGCGGCAGGCCTATGTGGAAAGCTGGCGCTACGCCATGGATTACAGCCTGGAATACCACCTGCTGCGGCATCATTTGGAGGTGGTAAGCGACGGCGTATTCGCCGCCCCTACCTTTGCCGAGGCAAGGGCATTGGCCGCCGAAAACGGCATCGCCTATCTGGTGCTGCACCTGCCCTCGGGCGGCGCGGCCTGGCCCGAGGCCACGCCGGTGTTCGCAAGCCCTACGGTGCTTATCTATGCTTTGAATTAAAAACCTGTATTCATAGCGTAAAACGTCGTCCTCCCGGGCGATTTTTGCCGCTATGAATACAGGTTCTATATTATTATTTGTGTGCCCTCACGCGGCATCCGCTCCGGGGTCGGAGGCGGGCGGGGTGCTGCCGGCGGGCTGCGAGTCCGGCGCGGAGTCCGCCTCGGGCAGGGCGGCCAGATATTCTTCCAGGCAGATGCCGGCTTCCTTGATGGCTGTGGCCTCCTCCACGCCCACATAGCGGAAGTGGTAGGGCTGCACAAGAATGCCGGTGATGTGCTCTTTTTCTGAAGGATAGCGCAGGATGAAGCCGTACTCGTGGGCGTGTTCCACCAGCCAGGCGAACTCCGGCGTTTCGGCAAAGGCCTGGGCCGGTTCGTTCACGGTGCCGGTAACAAAATCTACGGCCAGGCCCGTCTCGTGCTCGCTGTAGCCCGCCGGCGGGTCTATCTGCCAGGCCATGGCCTGGGCGGCGGCATCGTCTTGCCCCTGGCCTTTGAAATACTCCACCAGGTACTGGTATTTTTCATTCTGCGTGGCGGCGCTGCGCGCGCCCGATATCACGGACAGGCTGTTGCCCTCCACGGCGTTGCAGGCAGCCACCATGTTTTTCAGTTGGTCGGCAATGCGCACGTCCACCTTGTGGCCCACGTTCGTTATCACGGCGGTTTCATAGTCGTAGCCCTCGGGCAGGGGCCGCTGGCCGTTCACTAATATAAGGCTCCACAGGCTGGGATCCGGCGCCACAGGCCAGGAGATGCCCGGCCCCGAGGTGGGCTGCGCCACCGAAATGCTGGCCGGCGCCGAGGAAGAAGACACCGACTGCGATTTGCTGTTTTTATCGCCTCCGAAGATGGCCCTGAAAATGGCCACGATGCCCAGCACCAGCAGCAGCGCCGCCACGGCAAAAGCCGCCAAAAGCGCAATGCGCTGCATACGGCGTTTCTTGCGGCGTTTGGCCTTGGCCGCCTGGCGCCGGCGGTATTCATCCTCAGACAACTGGTTGTTGAACCGGTCGTATGGGTCCATGCTCAAGCACCTCGCCTCTCATACCAATGCCAATCGGCACCCTATTCCCTGCCCCTCGCTTTGCAGGGGCAAGCTATATATGGGTATTATACCCAGTTTTAAGCAAAAGCACAATATATGTTTTCAAATCTCTTTAAAACTATTTGAAACCACAAAATGTGCCATGGGCGAGGGGAGACGAGAACGGCGGCTTACACCTCGTCGGCGAAGGCGTCGTGAATGGCCAGCACGGCTTTGTCGGCTTCGTCGCGGCTGATGATGACCGAAATTTTGATTTCGCTGGTGGCCACCATCCGAATGTTGATGTTGGCCTCGTACAAAGCCTCGAACATGCGGGCCGCCACGCCGGAATGGCTTTGCATGCCGGCGCCCACCACGCTCACCTTGGCCACGTCGCGCGTCACCAGCACCTCGCTGCCCTCAAAGCGGCTGAGGTTCTCCCGCAAAAAGGCCGCCACGTCCTCGGCGCTTTGCTCGGGCACGGTGAAAAGAATATCCTTGTTGTTGTTTCGGCCCGTGGCCTGCAAAATAATGTCCACGTTCACCTTTTTCTGGGCCACCAGGCTGAATATTTTAAAGCTGACGCCGGGCACGTCGGGTACGTCGGGCAGGGTGATAACGGCCACCTGCGTATCCTTGGCCACGCCTTTAATGAGCATACCTTCCTTCATATCCGCTACCTCCTTCACAATGGTGCCCGCGCCGGGGTTCAGGCTGCTGAGCACTTCCAGTTCCACGCCGTACTTTTTGGCCAATTCCACGCTGCGGTTTTGCAGCACCTGCGCGCCCAGTGTGGCCAGTTCCAGCATTTCGTCGAAGGATATGCTGGCCAGCTTCTTCGCGCCGCGCACCAGGCGGGGGTCGGCCACATAGATGCCGTCCACATCGGTGTATATCTGGCAGCGGTCAGCGTTCAGGGCGGCGGCAATGGCCACGGCCGAAGTGTCTGACCCGCCGCGCCCCAGGGTGGTGATGTCGTCGTTCACGTTGATGCCCTGGAAGCCCGCCACAATAACAATGCGGTGCTTGTCCAGTTCGCTCTCAATGCGCTCGGTGTTGAGGTTCTTGATGCGCGCGCGGCCATAGCTGCGGTTTGTCTCAAAGCCGGCCTGCCAGCCCGCGAGGCTGATGGCCGGGTAGCCCATCTCCCCCAGGGCCATGGCCAGAAGGGCCATGCTCTGCTGCTCGCCCGTGCTCAGCAGCACGTCCATCTCGCGGGCGTTGGGGGCGGCGGTCAGCTCGCCCGCTTTCTCAATCAGCAGGTCGGTGGTGTCGCCCTGGGCGCTCACCACCACGGCCACGTCGTTGCCCGCGTCGTAGGTGTTCGCCACTATTTTGGCCACGTTTTTAATGTGCTGCGCGTCCTTCACCGAACTGCCGCCGAACTTTTGCACAATCAATCCCATGTGCTCTCTTTCCCTTCCTTGTGTCAAAACTCCTTGCATGAAAACAAAGTTACTGCCAAATCTTCATCGCGAATATGTCTCCGCCGCCCTGCGCGGCCAGTTCTTCCATCCGGGCGGCCAGCTGCGCTTCCCTCTGGGGCGGCAGCACCACGGCCGCCTCTCCCGCCGGGGCGGCGCCGGGCAGGGCGCGCAACAGCTTTGCGCCGGCGGGGCTCTCGGCCCGCAGGTACGCTTCGCTGGGCCCGTGGGTGGGGTACAGGCCCTCCATGGGCCGGGGCGGCCCCCAGCACAGGCTGTCATTTTCGGCCGCGCCCAGCTTGAGGGCGTCCACGGCGTCGGCCACCACGGCGCTGGCCGTGGGCAGCTTGCCGGCGCCCGGCCCGTAGAATTGCACCCGGCCCAGCAGGTCGCACTCGGCCTGCACTGCGTTGTACACGCCGCTCACGCCGGCCAAGTGGTTTGTCAGGGGCACCAGCATCGGCTCCACCCCAATGGCCGGGCCCTCGGGCGTTTGCCGGGCATAGGCGATGAGCTTCACCGCGCAGGACAGGCCCCGCGCGGCGGCCATGTCGGCCTCTGTCACCTGCCGGATGCCACGGGTGGCGATGTGCCTTGGGTAAACGTGGCTGCCAAAGGCGATGGAGGCCAGAATGGCTATCTTGCGCCCGGCGTCGAGGCCGTCCACGTCGAAGGAGGGGTCGATGGTTTCGGCGTAGCCGAGGCTTTGGGCTTCTTTCAAAGCCTCATCAAAGCTGAGGCCGGCCGTCTCCATGCGTTCCAGCATGAAGTTGGTGGTGCCGTTCACGATGCCGGCCACCGAGGTGATGCGGTTGGCGGCCAGGCACCGGTGCATCGGCGTGATGACGGGCGTGCCGCCGCCCACGCTGGCCTCGAATAGGAAGGCCACGCCCTTTTCCTTCGCCAGGCACAGCAGTTCATACCCGTGGGCGGCCACCAGTTCCTTGTTGCTGGTAACAACGTGCTTGCCCGCGGCAAGGGCGGCCCTCACATAGCCGTAGGCCACGCCCGCGCCGCCGATGGTTTCTGCCACCACGCCCACGCTTTCGTCGGCGAGGATAGGGCCGATGGAATCCACAAAAAGGCCCGCCGCCTCGTGGGCCGAAAAATCCCGTACATCGCAGATGCGGGCCACTTCCAGCGGCTGCCCCAGGCGGCGGGCCACCTGTGCCGCGTTGTTTTTCAGCACCTCGTACACGCCACTTCCCACGGTGCCGAAGCCGAGTATCGCCAGTTTTGCCATGTTCTTCCCCTTTGCCTTTGGTGTTATGCCCAAAAAAGCTCTATTTCGTCGCCAGCCGCACATCCACTACGGTTTTCTGGCGCTTTAGCAGCTCGCACAGCTCTTCCTTTGTCATGCGCATGCCGCCGGTGCGCACGGTAACGGCCACGTTGGCCGCGCCGTTTTCCGGCGCGCTTTGGTTGATGGTAACCACCCCGGCCCCGGCGCGGGACACCTCGGCCAGCAGGGCTTGCAGCGCGCCGGTTTCGTCCAGCAGGGTGGCCGTCAGCGTGAGGGTTTGGCGCTCATTATCGGCAAAAAACACCGTGTCTTTGTACTTGTAGTAGGCGCTGCGGCTCACCCCGGCCAATTGGGTTGCCCGGCTCACGTTCCGCGCGCCGCCCCCGGCCAGCAGTTCCTTGGCCTTCAGCACCCGCAGAAATACCTCGGGCAGCACGTCGGCGCGCACCAGAAGATAGCGTTTGTCTTCCATCTGTTTTCCTCACAAATACACTTGTGCTTCCAATGTGTACTATACCACAGCCCGGCCCGCCGCACAAGCCGCCCCGCGCGCTTTTGCCGTGTTCAACAAAAAAGGCCCCTTTCCGGGGCCTCGTTTTGTAGGGTAAATAATCAATGCCGCACTCCGGTTTCCCCGATGGCTGCGTGACGGATGAAACTGCCGTCTTCCAGTTCCCGGAAGGCCGCCTCCAGCTCCTCGCCTGTGTTCATTACAATAGGCCCGCCCCAGGCCACCGGCTGGCGCAGCGGCTTGCCGGAGAGGAAAATTACCCGGCTGGCCTGGCCCGCGGGGGCGGTGATGGAGATAGTGTCACCCTCGCCGAAATTAACGGCGGTTTTTTCGGCGATGCGTTTGCCCTCGATAATGGCATCGTGAACAATGAGGAACACGCTGACGTTCTCCTCGGGATTGGTGGGCAGGGTAACCGTGTGGCCGGGCTTTATTTCCACATCGTAAATAGAGGCGGGCAGATGGCTGGGCCGCACGCCCACCGCGCCGCCGAACTCGCCCGAAATCACGCGCACCGTGGCGTCGTCCGTCTCCGCCTTTCCTATCATTTCCTCGGTGATGTCGAAGTAATGGGGGGTGGCCATCTTTTCGTCCTTCGGCAGGTTCAGCCACAATTGCAGGCCCAGCATGCGCGCGGAGGGCTGGGGCATTTCCTGGTGCATGATGCCGCTGCCCGCCGTCATCCACTGGCTTTGGCCGGGGCCTATGCGCCCGGCGTTGCCAAGGCTGTCTTTGTGCTCTATCTCGCCGCTGATGAGGTAGGTGATGGTCTCGATGCCCCGGTGGGGGTGAAAGGGAAAACCGGCGACATAGTCCGCGGGGTTTTCGGAGTCGAAGGAATCCAGCATCAGGAAGGGGTCGAAGGCCTCGGCGGTGTTTCTGCCCAGCACCCGCACCAAATGCACCCCGGCGCCGTCCACGGCGGGCATGCCCCGCACCATCGAATTAATTTTGCGTTCTTTCATTATTTTATCCTTTCCTTTTACCGCAGGGGCAACCGTCCCCGATCGCCCGCCACTAACAGTAAAGCATCGTTTCCATGCAGAGGCTGCCGCCTTCGGCGGCCCGTCCCTCGAAACAAATTCCGCAAATACATGATACAGGGGAGTTACCGCATAGCGATACGCTTTGCGGCAATTCCCCTGTTTCGTATTCTAGCGCACAACTGTTACCAATGCGTGAAACCCGCGTGGCGGTATTATGAACAAACCCTTACAGCAACTGCTTCAGGCCCCGGGCCAGGCCCAGCAGCACCTGCGGCTTGTTCAGCGCAGGGTTGCGGATGACGGCGGTGAGCAATTCGCCCAGCACCTTTCCGCAGTCTTCCCCCGCTATGCCCTCGTTGCGCAGCATGTCGCCGTCCACGGCCAAATCCGGCAGGCGGTAGGGCTCTCGCGCAATGCACACCCCGGCAAAGAGGGCCGGCTCGGCCGAAAAGGCCGGTGACACCGCCGCAAAGGTGGCGGCGATGGGCGCATAGTCCAGCCGCGTGGCGCTCAGTTTCAGTTTCAGCGCCACGCCGTCGGCGGCGGGGCCGGCGCGGTACAGGCGGGTGTAGGCGGCCAGTTCGTCTCGCAGGCGGCGGGAGAAGCCGAAGGCCCCGGCCACGGCGGCGGTGTTGGCCCCGCACAGGGCAATCAGCGCCCACCAGCGGCACAATAAATGCCTGGGCACCTCGGCCAGCGCGGCCAGGTTCGGCGCAAAGTGGAAGCCGTAACGCGCAAGGCCCCCCTTCACGATGACCCCGCCCAGCACCTGGGGCCTGTCGCTGAGCAGGATGCGGCGCAGTTCCAGCAGTACGCGCTCCATTGGCAGGCTGTCCAGGCCGCCCATGGCGCCGTTCGCGGCGCAGAAGGTACCCCACTCGGCCGTGAAGCCAAGCTGGGCTGCCAGGCGAAACAGCCGCAGCACCCGCAGGGGGTCTTCAGCAAAGCGGTCTGCCGGGCGGCCCACACAGCGCAGCCGCTTCTTTTGCAGGTCCCACTGGCCGCCGAAGGGGTCGAACAATACCTGAGCGTCCCAGGCCATGGCGTTCACGGTGAAGTCCCGCCGGGCAAGGTCGGCCAAAATGTCGGGCACGAAGATGATTTCGTCGGGGTGGCGGCGGTCGCTGTAGCCGGCCTCGGCCCGGCAGGGCGTGATTTCGCAGCGCAGGTCGGAACCGCCCGGCCCCGGCATGGGAGCCTCCACGGTGCCGCAGGCCCCGCCTATAAGGCGCGAGCCCTTGAACACCGACAACAGCCGCTCGGGCGGCAGGGTGGCGGCAAAGTCCCAGTCCTCGGGGGAGCGGCCGCGCATTAAATCGCGCAGGGCGCCGCCCACCAGGTAGCCACGGCCCCCGGCGGCCTGGATGGTGCGTATTACGGCTTGTGCCGCCGGCGGCATGATGGGCAGCATGGCGCGACCTCTTTGTTGCTTTTGCGCGACTCGCGATTGTGGTATACTATGGTAAGTTATTATATCATAATTTCCCAAATATCAAAACCCGGAGGCCGCCTATGTCGGTTCAACTGAACAGCCTGCTCAAAAGCCCGAAGCACCTGCATTTTGTGGGGGTGGGCGGCAGCGGCATGTACCCGCTGGTGCAAATTTTGCTGGCGGCGGGGCACCGCATCTCGGGCAGCGACGTGAACGAGGGCGCTATTTTGGACTATGAGCGCCGCCAGGGCGTACGGGTAATTATGGGCCAGCGGGCCGAAAACGTGCACGGGGCCGGCCTTGTGGTGTATTCGGCGGCCATTCAAAGCGACAACCCCGAGCGCGTGGAGGCCGAGCGCCTGGGCATTCCCTGTGTGGAGCGCAGCGTGATGCTGGGCTATGTGGCCTCGCTGTACAAAAGGCCCCTGTGCATCGCCGGCACCCACGGCAAAACCACCGCCACCGGCATGGCCACGCAGATACTGGAAATGGCGGGGCTTGACCCGGCGGCGGTCATCGGCGGGCGGCTGCCGCTTATCGGCGGCTACGGCAAGCCCGGCGGCGGCGACGCCATGGTGGTGGAGGCCTGCGAGTACCACAACACCTTTCTCGAGCTTCGGCCCGAGTGCGCCGTGCTGCTGAATGTGGACGACGACCATCTCGAGTTCTTCGGCTCCATGGACGGCCTCAAGGCGGCCTTCCGCCGCTTTTGCGCGCTGGCCGCCGGGGCCGTGCTGTACAACGGCGACGACGAGGCCACGCTGGACGTGATTGCCCCGCTGACCGCTTCCGGCGTAAACGCCGAGGGCAGGCCGCTCGAGTTCATCTCCTTCGGCCTGGGCGAGGGCTGCCGCCTGCGGGCCGCCGCCCTGCGGGAACACCGCCCCGGCCACTGGGCCTTTACTCTGATAGACGGCGGGCGCGAATGCGGCGAAGTGCTGCTGGGCGCGCCGGGCCGGCACAACGTGTACAACGCCCTGGCCGCGGCGGGCGGCGCCATGCGCCTTGGCGCGTCCTTTGAGGACGTTGCCGGGGGCCTTGCCGCCTTTGGCGGCACGGGGCGGCGCTTCGAGGTGCTGGGGCAGGTGCGGGGTTTCACTGTGGCCGATGACTACGCCCACCACCCCACCGAGCTGGAAGCCGTGCTCACCACGGCCAAGAGCCTTGGCTATGGCCGGGTGTGGGCGGTGTTTCAGCCCTACACCTACAGCCGCACCCAGATGCTGCTGGGCGATTTCGCCCGCGTGCTGCCCATCGCCGATAAAGTGGTGCTGACCGACATTATGGGCGGGCGCGAGCGCGCGGAGGACTACAGCGTCACCGCCGCCCAGCTTACCGCCAAAATACCCGGCGCCGTGCTGCGCGGCGCCCAGCGCCAGGCCGCCGAGTATGTGCTGGCCGAGGCCCGCCCCGGCGATTTGGTGCTCACCCTTGGCTGCGGAGACATTTACAAGTGCGCCCGGATGCTGATGGAAGCGGGCGAGTAGAATCTCATTTGAATCCAACGCACCGCCTTCGTCGTTTACTATATTGACCATTGACCATAGTAAACTCGGAGGATTGCGGCCAACTTGGATAACTCTAAAACCTTCAACGCCATCAAACCCCGCCGCCGTCTCAGCGGCCGGGCTAAAAAAATCATCAGCCTTTCGGCGCTGCTTCTTTTCGCCGCGTTCATGGCGGCCGCGTTCTGGTTCATCGGCCGCCCCATGCTGCAATACATCGCCAACCCCGGCGGTTTTCGCACCTGGGTAAACGCCCACGGCGTGCTGGGCCGCCTGGCCTTTGTGGGCATGATGATCCTGCAAGTTGTCGTTGCCATCATTCCCGGCGAACCGCTGGAAATAGGCGCGGGCTACGCCTTTGGGGTGGTGGAGGGCACCGCGCTGTGCCTGGCGGGCTGCGTCATCGGCAGCGTACTGGTGTTCGCGCTGGTGCGCACCTTTGGCGTACGCCTTATTGAGGCTTTCTTCCCCATTGAAAAAATACACCGGCTAAAATTCCTTCAAAACACCAAAAAGCTCAACCTGCTGGTGTTCATCGCCTTTTTCATCCCCGGCACCCCGAAAGACCTTCTGGCCTACGCGGTGGGCCTCACACCGATGAAGCTAAGCACCTGGGTGCTCATCACGGCCACCGCCCGCATCCCTTCCGTCATCACGTCCACCATCGGCGGCGATGCCCTGGGCAGCCAGAACTACCTGTTCGCCATCATCGTATTCTGCGCCACGCTCGTCATCAGCGCCATCGGCCTGCTGGTATACCGCAAGCTGGAAAAGCACAATTCATAGGCTGTAGCACATGGGGACATCTAATTTAGCTATCTAAATCATTATCATTGCTTACCAAAAAATCTTGGCTTGTAGTTGCGGGCTGCGCCCTCAAGCTGATAGCGCCAGGAAGTTTCCGGGAGATTGCGGGTCAAACCCGCAATGACGAGGGCGGGCAGCGATGCTACCGCACCTCCAATACCGCCACGGCAAGGGCCAGGCCGTCTTCGTGGCTTAGGGAAAGATGGGCCGCAAGACCTTCTTTTTCAATCCAGGCCGCCGCCTTGCCGGAAAATGCGTAATAGGGCCGCCCGTCCGCCTTGCGCAGCGCGGCCACTTCGGCCAGGGCAAAGCCGCCAAGGCCCAGCCCAGCGGCCTTCAAAAAGGCCTCCTTGGCGGCAAAATTCGCGGCGGCGGTCTCGTTGCGCTTGGCCTCGGCGGCAATTGCGGCGATAAGCGACTGTTCCTCCCGGCTGAACACGCGCGCGGCAAAGCCGGGCCTTTGCAGGCTTTTGGCCATGCGCGCCACCTTCACCCCGTCTATGCCAATGCCATATATCATGCGGCCTCCGCCTTTACTTCTCAACGTCGATGTCATTCTGAACGAAGTGAAGAATCTTTGAGTCGGAAAATTAACTTTTATCAGTGAAGGGAAAGATCCTTCGCTTCGCTCAGGATGACAGTACATACCTATTTACTGTATGATTATCTCACGCGGCGGGGGCCTTGTCAAAAACACCCGGGCGTGGTACAATTCATAGGCAAAACATACGCAAACGCGGCGACGGAGGAAAGTAGGCATCCGGCGCGCCAAAAGAGAGAGGGGCCCCGGCTGAAAGCCCCTTGGCGCAATGCTTGCACGAAGTTCCCTCCCGAGCGGCCCGGCTGAACGGCGTTTTTCACAGTAGGCCGGGACGGACCCTCCCGTTACAGGGGCAAGGCGTAACTGCGCAGCCGCGCATACGCGCCGAAGCGCCCGCCGGCGGCGGGAACACGGGTGGTACCGCGGAGCCATGCTTCGTCCCTTTTCTGGGGCGGGGTTTATTTTTTATCAATATTTGTTTATGTATTATACAGCAAAGGAAGTGCGAGCATGAAGGAACAACTGGAAGCCATTCGCGCGGCAGCCCAGGCGGCCATTGCCGAAGCGCCGGACGCCGCCGCCCTGGAGGCGCTGCGGGTGCGCTTTTTGGGCAAGAAGGGCGAAGTAACCGCCATTTTGAAGCAGATGGGCGGCCTTTCGGCAGAGGAGCGCCCCGTGGTGGGCGCGCTGGCCAACAGCGTGCGCGAGGAGATCGACGGCGGCATCCGCGCGCGCGCCGGGCAGCTGGCCGGCGCCGAGGAAAGCGCGCGCCTGGCCAAAGAGTCCATCGACGTGAGCCTGCCCGGAAAAGACATGGCCCTCGGCGGCATGCACCCGCTGGACAAGGTGCTGGCCGAGCTGACCGACATTTTCCTGGGCATGGGCTTTGATGTGGCAACCGGCCCCGAAGTGGAGTACGACAAGTACAACTTCGAGATGCTCAACATGCCCAAAAGCCACCCCTCGCGAGATACGCAGGACACCTTCTACATCACCGAGAACATCCTTCTGCGCACCCAAACCAGCCCCATGCAAATTCGCACCATGCTGGCCGAAAAGCCCCCCATCCGCATCATCTGCCCCGGCCGGGTGTACCGCAGCGACCCCGCCGACGCCACCCACTCCCCGGTGTTCACGCAGATAGAGGGCCTGGCCGTGGACAAGGGCATCACCTTCACCGACCTTAAAGGCACGCTGGACCTTTTCTTCAAGCAACTGTATGGCCCGGCCACCAAAACGCGCTTCCGCCCGCACCATTTCGCCTACACCGAGCCCTCCGCCGAGGTGGACATGAGCTGCTTCAAGTGCGGCGGGGCGGGCTGCCCCATGTGCAAGGGCGAGGGCTGGATAGAGATGCTGGGCTGCGGCATGGTGCACCCCGTGGTGCTGCAAAACTGCGGCATCGACCCCGATATCTACTCCGGCTTCGCCTTCGGCGTGGGGCTGGAACGCATCACCCTCATGCGCTACGGCATCGACGATATGCGCCTTTTGTTCGAAAACGACCTGCGCTTCTTGCGCCAATTCAGCTAAGGAAGGGAGCGAATACCACATGAAGCTGCCAATGGAATGGGCGAGGGAATTTGCGCCCTTTGAGGCCGGCCCCGCCGAATTTGCCGAGCGCATGACGATGACCGGCTCGAAGGTGGAAACCTACGAGCGCGAGGCCGACGCCATGAAAAACGTGGTGATTGGCCGGGTGGAGGCCCTTGAGCACCACCCAGACGCCGAAACCCTGTGGGTGTGCCGGGTGGACGTGGGCGCGCCCGAGCGTGTGCAAATCATCACCAGCGCGCAAAACCTGAAAGCCGGAGACACCGTGCCCGTGGCCCTGCATAAGAGCGTTTTGCCAAACGGCGCCGAGATACGCCGGGGCAAGCTGCGCGGCCTGCCCAGCGAGGGCATGATGTGCAGCTATGGCGAGCTTGGCTTTTCCGCCGGGGATTGGCCGGACAATGCCGAGGACGAAATCATGGTGCTGAAAACGCCCGTGGCCCCCGGCACGCCCGCCGCCCAGGCCCTCGGCATGGACGAATGGGTCTTCGAGTTTGAGATAACCCCGAACCGGCCGGACTGCCTGTCCGTCCTCGGGCTGGCGCGCGAGGCCGCCGCCACCTTCGGCGTGCCCTTCACCGCACCCAGCCCCGCGCCGCCGGAAGGCAAAGGCGACATTGCCGGGCTTTTACGCGTGAAGGTGGAGGCCGCCGACACCTGCCTGCGTTACAGCGCCGCCATGGTGGAAAATGTGCGCATCGCGCCCAGCCCCGCCTGGATGCGCCGCCGCCTGCGCCACGCCGGCGTGCGCCCCATCAACAACATTGTGGACATTACCAACTATGTGATGCTGGAATATGGCCAGCCCATGCACGCCTTCGACCACGCCTTTGTAAACGGCGGCGCCATCACCGTGCGCATGGCGAAGGCGGGCGAAAAAATTGTCACGCTGGACGGCGCCGAGCGCGCGCTGGAACCAAGCATGATGGTGATTGCCGACAAGAAAGGCCCCATCGCCGTGGCCGGCGTGATGGGCGGCGAATACTCCGGCGTGTACGAGAGCACGAAGCGCGTGGTGTTCGAGTCCGCCGCGTTCGACGGGCCGAGCGTGCGGGCTGCCTCGCGCGGGCTGGCCCTGCGCACCGAGAGCAGCACCCGCTTTGAAAAAGGGCTGGACCCGAACACCGCCGGAGTGGCCCTGCGCCGCGCGCTGGAACTGGTGGCCGAGCTGGACGCCGGCGATATTGTGGGCGGCATATTGGACGATTACCCGCGCCCGCGCGCCGAGCGCAGCATTCCCCTGCGGTCCGAGGCCGTCAGCCGCCTTCTGGGCATTGAGCTGGACGAGGAAACCATCATAAACACCCTGCTGCCGCTGGGCTTCAAGGTGCAAAACGGCAGCGTCATCATCCCCACCGCCCGCGCCGACGTCTCGCGCGACTGCGACATTGCCGAGGAGATGGTGCGCTTCGTAGGCTACAACCGCATCCCCTCCACCATCCTCTCGGGTGTGGCGAAAGCGCGCACCACGCCGCGCCAGGCTTTTAACGCCCGCTGCGTGCAGCTTTTGTGCGCCTGCGGCATGTGGCAGTGCCAAACCTTCAGCTTCTACAGCCCCAAAAGCTTCGACGCCATCAATTTGCCCGAAAACAGCCCCCTGCGCAGCGCCGTCAAAATTATGAACCCGCTGGGCGAAGAAACCAGCATCATGCGCACCACGGCGCTGCCCAGCCTCTTGGAAGTGGCGGCCCGCAACGCGGCGGCCCGCGCCGAGGTTTGCGCCCTGTTTGAGGAGGCCACTGAATACAGCCCCGCCGCCGAGCCCGGTGAGCTGCCGTACGAGGCCAAAAAGCTGGTGATGGCGGCCTACGGCCCCGGCTGGGACTACTTTGCCCTCAAGGGCGCGGTGGAGGCGCTGTTGGCCATGGCCGGCGCGCGGCGCTATGAATTCCGCCGCAACGCCGAGGGCGGCACTTTCCATCCGGGCCGCTGCGCCGACCTCTGGCTGGCCCTGCCCGGCGAGGACGAAGGGGAAAACTGGGTGAAACTGGGCACGATTGGCGAAATACACCCGGCGGTGTGCCGCAACTACGACGTCAAAACCCGCGTGGTGGCAGCCGACATCTCGCAGGACATCCTGTTCGAGGCCATCGGCCCCACCCCGCAGATGAAACCCCTGCCTCGTTTTCCCGCCGTCACGCGGGATTTGGCCCTGGTGGCCGACGAAGCCCTGCCGGCCGCCGAGCTTGCCGCCGCCATCACCAAGGCCGCGGGCAAGCGCCTTGAGAGCCTTAAGCTTTTCGACGTATACACAGGCGAAAAAATAGGCGCGGGCAAAAAAAGCCTGGCCTACAGCCTCACCCTGCGCGACGAGCAAGCCACCCTCACCGACGCCGACGCCGACGCCCTGACGCAAAAAGTGCTGGAAGCCCTGGGCAAGATGGGCGTTGTGTTGCGCAGCTAGCTAAGCGATGAATGGCCCAGCTATCCTGTCATCCTGAGCGAAGCGAAGGATCTTTTCCTTCATAGAAAAACAAACTTTCCAACACAAAGATTCTTCACTTCGTTCAGAATGACAATAAATCATCGCTTACCCAGAGCACCATACAATGGCATTTGACGCGCCGCGCAATGTAACGTATAATGTATAAAGAGGTTTTATATGCTTCAGTGCGGTATCAGCCGGATATGTATAGTATAGTTGAGGGAGGCGCAGTATGAGCGAGTCCAATTCCACCACCACCATCTTCTCGGTACACGATGAGCGGGACAAGGAAATCCGTCAAATCCTCACCGAGGTGTATGCCGCCCTCAAGCAGAAGGGCTATAATCCCATCAACCAAATCGTCGGGTATATCCTCTCGGAAGACCCCACCTACATTACCACCTTTGGGGGCGCGCGCACCAAGATATGCAAGGTGGACCGCGATGATATTTTGCAGGCGCTGGTGAAAAGCTACCTGGACGAATGAACGGCACAAGCCGGAAAAGGAGTTCCGATACATGGCATTTGAGGCCAAGCTGAAATACAAGGGCAAGCCGTTGGTGCGCTCTAAAAACGAAATATACTACGGCGATTTGGCCGATTCCTGCGTGGTGTTCATGCAGGTGCTTTCCACCAAAACGGAAAACGGCGAGGAAATGCCCGACAAGGTAATGGTGATGCTGCTTTCCACCGACACCTCCCTCGCCCCGAAGGACCGCATCATCAAGCAAAGCATGAAGAACGGCCTGTACAACGCGCTGGACTATGCCGCCATTTTGCTGGGCCACGCCCTGGCGGACGAAGCCAAGGCCGCCGCCAAGTGATAAGGGCGCTGGTTATCGACGGGCAGGGCGGCCGCATGGGCGCGGCCTTGATTGAGCAGTTGCGCCGCGCCGTGCCCGGGGCGGAAATAATTGCCGTGGGCACCAACAGCATTGCCACCGCCACCATGATGAAGGCCGGGGCCGCCGCCGGCGCCACCGGGGAGCATCCCGTGGTGGTGAACAGCCGCAACGCCGACTATATCCTCGGGCCGCTGGGCATTGTTGCGGCGGATTCTCTGCTGGGCGAGGTGACCCCCGCCATGGCCGTGGCCGTGGGCCAAAGCCCCGCCGCCAAAATACTGCTGCCCACAAACCGCTGCAACCACTATGTGGTGGGTCTGCGGGACTTGTCCCTGGCCGAAGCCGTGCAAAAAGCCGCCGCCCAGTTGCTGGAACTGGAGGCCGCCAGGCTTACACCGCAATAAACCCAATGCCATTCTGAACGAAGTGAAGAATCTTTGTGAGTGGGAAAACTTGTATCTGGCCCCAAGGGAAAGATCCTTCGCTGCGCTCAGGATGACAAGTTGGTTTAGTTATTCATCTCTTACCTGGGGAAAGATCCTTCGCGGAAGCATATTATGCCGAGGGCGGCTTGCGTAGCAAACGCCCGAGTCTGCTTGCGGGTTGCTCAGGATGACAGGACGCGAGTTAGAATAACGCAAGCGCCGGCTGAAGCCGGCAATGCCCAAGTGAATAGTCCCAGCCAACCATACCATGAAGGTATTTGTTTCCGGGCTTAAAGCGCCCGGAAGCCATCGCCTTGATGGTATTTTTCTGTATTCTTTTTCCCACGCTCACATCAAAGGAGGAATCATCATGACCGCGAGCAAAACAAAGCCCCAAATCCGCAGCCTCGTCATTGCCGGGCTGTGCCTGGCCCTGTGCCTGCTGCTGCCCTTCCTCACAGGGCAGATACCCCAAATAGGCAGCATGCTGTCTCCCATGCACATTCCGGTGCTGCTGTGCGGCTTTTTGTGCGGCTGGCAGTACGGCCTCGCCGTGGGCTTCACCGCGCCGCTGCTGCGCTTTTTGCTGTTCGGCATGCCGCCCATCATGCCCGTGGGCTTCGCCATGGCCTTCGAGCTTGCGGCCTACGGCCTGGCAGTGGCATTGCTGTGCCGTGCTCTGCCCAAAAAGCTCGGCACCGTCTACCTCGCCCTCATCGGCGCCATGCTGGTGGGGCGGGCGGTGTGGGGGCTGGCTTCCCTCGTCATTTTCACGCTGCTGGGCAATCCCTTCACCTGGGAAATTTTCCTCGCCGGCGCCTTTGTGAACGCGCTGCCGGGCATTGTTTTGCACATCGCGCTCATCCCGCCCGTGGTGCTGGCCCTGCGCCGAGCGGGGGTGGCATGTTAGCGGTATTTCGCGGCCTTGAATGCACAAAACGCAGGGACCGTTGCCAAGCGTATCGCTTGGCAACGGCCCCTATGCTATATACTATATCAGCGGAACTTATTTCAGCTCTATCTTCGCGCCCTGCTCTTCCAGCTTCTTCTGGATGTCCTCGGCGTCGGCCTTGGACGCGCCTTCCTTCACGGGCTTCGGGGCGTTGTCTACCAGTTCCTTGGCTTCCTTCAGGCCCAGGCCGGTAATTTCCTTCACGGCCTTGATAACGGCCATCTTGTTGGGGCCAACCTCGGCCAGCACCACGTCGAACTCGCTCTTCTCTTCCTCCGCGCTGGCCGCGGGGGCAGCCGCGCCGGCCATCATCACCGGGGCCGCCGCCGAAACGCCGAACTTCTCCTCGATCGCCTTTACCAGCTCGTTCAGTTCCAGCACGGTGAGTTCTTCCACCGCTGCGACAATTTTATCAATCTTGCTGTCTGCCATTGTGCTTCTCCTTTTCTTTTATGTGGGTCGTTGTGTCGGTTGTTTGTGCGGGTTTGCGGGTTTAGGCCGCGCCTTCCTCGGCGCGCTTTTCGGCCAGGGCGTTCAGGCCCACGGCCAGGCCGCGCAGGTTGCCCGTGAGGGCGCTGAGCAGCATGGACAAAAGCCCCTCGCGGCCCGGCAGGCGAGACAGTTCGCCCACCTCTTCGGCGCTGATGACTTTGCCGTCGATGTAGCCCAGCTTCACGCTGAACTTGCCCTTGCTCTTATCGGCGTATTTCTGCAAAATGCGGGCGGCGGCCAGCGGGTCTTCCTCGTTGCACAGCGCCAGCGCGGTGGAGCCGCTGAGCGCGGAGTCCAGCGCCTCGTAGGCAGTGTCCTGCACCGCCAGGTGCATCATGGTGTTTTTCACCACGCGGTAGTCCACGCCCGCCTCGCGCAGCTCTTTGCGCAGGGCCGTGTCGTCCGTCACGTTGATGCCGATGTAATCCACCAGCACGCCCGAGGCGGCCTCGGTCATTTTCTGGCGCAGGTCTGCCACAAAGGCTTTCTTCTCCGCCAAAATGTTGTCGCTTGGCATGTTTCCTTGTTCACCTCGTTTCGCTTGTAAAATGCTCGCAGGCTTGGCCAAAACAAAATGCCTCTCTCCCGCGGGAAAGAGGCATGGCAACACAGGGTGATGCTCGCCCGTTTCTCGGCAGGACGGGGACGCTCCCCGGTTAGGCGCTTCGGCGCTCCTGCTGTCTTAAAAACAGCTTTTTCATTATATCCGCTCCGGGCGGCTCTGTCAAGGGGCCGGAGAACTGACAAATCTCAACTGCGTTGTCATTCTGAGCCGCAGGCGAAGAATCTTGCCCTTTGCCAGGCGAGATAAGATTCTTCACTTCGTTCAGAATGACAGAGCCTGAAGCCGAGCAACAGCATGCGCCATAACGCAGGTTACCTTACTGGGCCTGGCCCGTGGTGAGGTAGCGCGTGCTGTTCAGGCGCACGCCGGGGCCCATGGTGGAGGCCACGGTGGCGCTGCGGATGTACTGGCCCTTGGCCGCCGCGGGCTTCGCCTTCACAATGGCGTCCATCACGGTGGCAAGGTTGTCGCCCAGCTTTTCGGCCCCAAAGGAGGCCTTGCCGATGGGCACGTGGATGATGTTCGATTTGTCCAGCCGGTACTCTATCTTGCCGGCCTTGGCCTCGGTGACGGCCTTGCCCACGTCGGGGGTCACGGTGCCGGCCTTGGGGTTCGGCATCAGGCCGCGCGGGCCCAGCACTTTGCCCAGGCGTCCCACCAGGCCCATCATGTCCGGCGTGGTCACCAGCACGTCAAAATCCACAAAGCCTTCTTTCTGGATTTTATCCACCAAATCCTGGTCGCCCACCATCATGGCGCCGGCTTCCTCGGCGGCCTTGGCGGCGTCGCCCTTGGCAATGGCGATAACGCGCACGTCCTTGCCGGTGCCGTGGGGCAATACCACGGCGCCGCGCACCTGCTGGTCGGCGTGGCGGCCGTCCACCCCAAGGCGAACGTGCAGCTCCACCGTTTCGTCGAACTTGGCCTTGGCGCTTTTGCACACAAGGTCAAGGGCGTCGGCGCTTTCATACAGCTTGGCGCTGTCTATATTTTTCGCCGCATCGATATACTTTTTACCGTGTTTCATGTTTCATGCCCCCCCTAATCTTCCACCAGCACGCCCATGCTGCGGCAAGTACCCGCTACCATGGACACGGCGGCTTCCAGGCTGCCCGCGTTGAGGTCGGCCATTTTGGTGCTGGCAATTTCCTCTAGCTGGGCGCGTTTCAGGGTGGCTACTTTGTCTTTGTTGGGCGCGCCGCTGGCCTTTTCAAGGCCGGCCGCCTTCTTGATAAGCGTGGCGGCGGGGGGCGTTTTGGTGATGAAGGAGAACGAACGGTCGGCGTAAACGGTGATGACCACCGGAATGAGGTAGCCGATGTCCTTCTGGGTGCGCTCGTTAAACTCCTTGGTGAAGGACATGATGTTGACGCTGTGCTGGCCCAGCGCGGGGCCTACCGGAGGGGCCGGCGTGGCCTTCCCGGCGGGTATTTGCAGTTTGATATACCCGATTACTTTTTGTGCCATGAATACTTACCTCCCATACGTGGTAGCGTAGCGGGCCGAAGCGTATTTCCGGCCCTCCCACAGGCGGCTTGCGCCGCCCTTTGAACAACACTCTTAAATTGGTTTTACCTGCGGCAAATCCAGCTCGGCGGGCGTCTCCCGCCCGAACATGGACACCTTGACGCTGACCTTGCCGGCCTCTTTGTCGATGCTCTCGACGAGGCCCACAAAACCTTCCAGCGGGCCGCTCAGCACCTCCACGGAATCGCCGATGCTGTAGTCCAGCGTAGCCTCCTGCACATCCACCCCAAGGCCGTCCACCTCGGCTTCGGTGAGGGGGATGGGCTTTGAGGAGGGGCCCACGAAGCCGGTGACGCCGCGCGTGTTGCGCACGATGTACCAACTGTCGTCGGTCATCACCATCTTCACCAGCACATAGCCGGGGAAGAGCTTGCGCTCCACCATGCGCTCCTTGCCGTCCTTGATGTCGGGCACCACCTCGGTGGGCACCTTCACCTCGTGGATAAGCTCTTGCAAACGCTGGTTTTCAACAATGGTGGTCAGGTTTTGGGCCACCTTGTTCTCATAGCCGGAATAGGTATGCACCACATACCATTGAGCCTGGTCCATCTATGCCTCCTTACGCGCCGCCGCCGGCGGCAAGCGAAGTGAGCAGCCCGAACAGCCAGTTGAACAAAAAGTCCAGCCCGGCAATCAGCAGGGCGCACACCAGCACAAATACGGCCACCACAATGCAGTTGTTGATAACCTGCTTCCTGGACGGCCACACGACCTTTTTCATTTCCCCGCGAGTATCGCGGAAGAAACGCACAATGGCAAGGCCGATGCGCTTGAGGATATTGGGTTTCTTTGCGGCAGCTTTTTCAGCCATGGCCTAACACTCCCTTCCCACTCTTATTTCGTTTCGCGGTGAGTTGTGTGCTTCTTGCAGAAGCGGCAGTATTTGCTGCGCTCCAGCCGGTCGGGGGTGTTCTTTTTGTTCTTCGTTGTGTCGTAGTTGCGCTGCTTGCACTCGGTGCAGGCCAAGGTGATTTTCACAGTCATATCCGTACCTCCCAGTTTCGGTGATGGCGGGCCGAACCGGCCGCCTCTGCCTCCCTCGCATCGTGAAATGCCCGCACAAAAAAACAAGCCTTCCGGCGAGGTAGTGTTACTATACCATATACAAGCCACGGCGTCAATAGCTGGCAATTCCCGCCGGCTTATTGTATAATAGGAAAGCATTGAACCTAAAAATGCTTGACAATGCTTAATGCCAGGGCGGCCCGGGGCCGCCTTTTCCCGGAGGAAGCAATGAAGCTGCTGCGCAAGCAACAACTTGTGAAAATACTGGCCGGCGCCGGCCTCGTGCTGCTGGCGGCCTTTATCACCGTGTTTATACGCGACGCGTTGAACCTGCGCGCGCCGGAGAACGCCCTGCCGCAAATGGACGTATACCACACCGAGGAAGACCGCCTGCCTGCCGAACACATAAGGCGCGACAGCTACACATGGCAATTCTTGTTCTGGCCGCCCGTTTCCGGCGGCGGGCTGGACCTTGAGGTCTGGCGCGAGATACCGCCCGGCTGGGTAAACCCAAGCGCCAATCTGAGGCTGGACTTCTCGTTTGAGCCAAAGGACGTGCGGGTGTATATGGCTGCCGGAGAGAGCGCCTTTGTAGAACTGTCCGGCAACGTTTTCGCCCCCGATGCGCCCGGCACTTACACCTACCGGGTAGATGCCTCCTGGGGCAGCCAGCGCGTCGTTACCTATTTTTTTCGCATCCGGGTGCCGGTGTGGAATTAGCCGTTGCTTTTAGAACCTGTATTCACCGCGTGAATACAGGTTCTTACATGGGAGGCAAGCCATGACCAAACGGGGACGCTTCTTAACATGGTTTTTGCCGGCGCTGGTGCTGTGGGCGCTGGGCTTTGCCGCAGCCGGGTTGTGGGACCTTTCCATCAACCGGGCGCTGTACAACCCCCGCGCCCTTTTCGGCGTGCTGATGGAAAGCTTCGGCTTCTACCCCGCCTTTTTGCCCACGCTGATGCTAGCCCTTTTACTGGCCACCCGGCGCGGGCAGCCGCCGCGCCGGGTATGGCAAAACGTGGCGGCGGGCTTTGTGGCGGCGCTGGGCTTCGCCCTTTTGTACGGCAACAGTTGGGGCCTCTTGGTGGGCCGGGGCCGGCTGGCGCGCGGCTTTAACGCCTCAAGCGTCTTGCTGCTGGCCGCCGGGGTTGTGCTGGCTGTTGCGGCTGCGGCTGCGCTGTGGCGCATGCAAAAACCCCTGCGCGAGAAGCTCGCCTTCCTGGCCATTTGGGGCAGCGTCTACATGGTGGCCAACCGGGTGCTCATCACACTTCTCAAGGCCCTGTGGGCGCGCACGCGCTTCGACGATATGCTGGCCGCCGGTTCCCTCGCAGCTTTCACCCCCTGGTGGCAGCCCTTCGCCAACGGGGGCAGTTCCTTCCCCTCGGGCCATGTGGCCGACGCCACCGGCATCTTTGTCCTGCTCATCCTGTGCGATTTACTGCCCGCACTTGGCCGCCGGCGCAAGGCCGTGACGGCCCTGTGCTGGGCATACATCGCCGCCATGGCCTTTTCCCGAATCCTCATCGGGCGGCACTTCCTCTCAGACACGCTGGCCGCCTCCGCCCTGATGGGGCTGGTATTCTACGCGCTGCACCGGTGCCGGCCCTACCGTGCGGGCCTGCGCGCCGCGCTGGGCAACCGCAGGTTTGATTCCATCGGCATTTCCCGCACAAAAGCAAGCAGAAATAATACCCCAAAGGACAACACCCCATGACCTTTAACTTCACCGCGCCCTGCTACTTCGGGCTGGAAAGCGCCGCCGCCTTCGACTTCAAGCGCATCGGCGCCGAAAACCTGCAAGTGAGCGATGGGCGCATCACTTTTTCGGGCGATGAGCGCCTGCTGGCGGCGGCCAATGTGTGGAGCCGCTGCGCCGAGCGCATCCTCATTCGCCTGGCCGCCTTCCCCGCCGCCACCTTCGACGAACTCTTCGACGGCGTGAAAGCCATCCCCTGGGAGGACTACATCCCAAAAAACGGCAAGTTCCCGGTGAAGGGCTCCAGCCTTTCAAGCACCCTCTCCAGCGTGCCGGCCTGCCAGCGCATTGTGAAAAAGGCCGTGGTGGAGCGTTTGCGCAGCGGCCACCGCGTGGAGTTTTTGCCCGAGAGCGGCGACGAATACCGCCTGCGCTTTGCCCTGCGCAAAAATTTGGCCGAGGTCTTTCTGGACACGACGGGAGACGGCCTGCACAAGCGCGGCTACCGCCGCACGGCCGGCGTGGCCCCGCTGAAGGAAACCCTGGCCGCCGCCATGGCGGATTTTGGCCGCGTGCGGCGAGACACCCGCATGGAAGACCCCTTTTGCGGCAGCGGCACCCTGGTTATCGAGGCGGCTATGAAGGCGCTGAACCTGGCCCCCGGCCTCGGCCGCCCCTTCGCCGCCGAGCACTACGCCTTTTTGCCGCCGGGCCTCTTTGCCCAGGCGCGGGAGAGTGCCCGCGCCGAGGCCCGGCCCAACGCCGCCTTCGAGGGCCTGGGCCTCGACATTGACCCCGCCGCCGTGGCGCTGGCCGCCGCCAACGCCAAAAAAGCCGGGGTGGGCGGCGTGTGCCGCTTTGCCGCGGGCGACGTAGCGGCCTACCGGGCCCAGCCAAACGCCCTGGTGATGACAAACCCGCCTTATGGCGAGCGCCTTGGCAGCGAGGCTGAGGCCGCCGCCCTGGCCGCCACCCTGGGCCGCGTCACGAAGCAGCATCCCCCGGCCTCGGCCCACATCATCACCGCCGACGGCGACTTTGAGGCCCATTACGGCCGCCCCGCCAAGAAGCGCCGCAAGGTGTACAACGGCATGATACCCTGCCAGATATTTATGTATTTTTGACAGATAAAAGGCAGCCGCGCACCGATTGGCATCGGTGCGCGGCTGCTTCTTATCGTACATCTTTAGGCTTTCAGCCTCCACGCCATGTCGGCGAGGAAAAGCTCCTGCTCCAAACGGGCGGGGTCGCTGGCTTTATTGATATGCACAAACTCGATGTCCATCATCCGCGCCCAGTCGCGCATCATCTCGGCGTCGCAGTCGTAGCTCAGCACCGTGTGGTGGGCGCCGCCGGCCAATATCCAGCACTCTGCCCCGGTTTCCAGGTTCGGCTCGGCCCGCCACATCACCCGCGCCACCGGCAGGTTGGGCATGGTTTGGGTGGGCTTCACGCACTCAATGTCCTGCACAATCAGGCGCAGGCGGCCGCCCATATCCACCAGGCTGGCCACAATGGCCCCGCCCGCCTTGCCCTCGAACACCAGCCTCGCCGGGGCCTCGCGCCCGCCTATGCCGAGGGCGTGCACCTCAATTTTGGCCTTGCCCGCCGCAAGGCTGGGGCACACTTCCAGCATATGTGCGCCCAGCGCCAGGCCGTTTTTCATGTCGTAGGTATAGTCCTCCATAAAGGAGGTACCGCCTCCAAGGCCCGTGGCCATGGCCTTCATCAGGGCCGTCATGGCCGAGACCTTCCAGTCGCCCTCGCCGCCATAGCCGTAGCCCTGGCGCATCAAATCCTGGCTGGCCAGGCCCGGCAGCTGTTTCATGCCGTAGAGGTCTTCAAAGGTGTTGGTATAGGCCCGGCAGCCCTCGGCGTCCAGCATCTTCTTAATGGCGATTTCCTCCCGTGCCTGGTAGCGCACGGTTTCGGCCTCTTCGCCGGGCCAGTTGTAAAGGCTTTTGTACGCCGCCACCTGGGCGTCCAGCTCGGCATCCGTCACGGCGTTCATCGTTTCCGCCAGCTGGCCCACCGGCCAGGTGTTCACCTGCCAGCCCAGCTTTATTTGCGCCTCCACCTTGTCCCCCTCGGTGACGGCCACCTCGCGCATATTGTCGCCAAAGCGCATCACCTTCATGCCGCGGCTTACGGCCACGCCTATGGCCGAGCGCATCCATTTGGCTATTTTCTTCTGGGGCGCGTCGTCCTGCCAATAGCCCGCCACCACCTTGCGCGGCAGGCGCATGCGCGCGCCGATGAAGCCGTGTTCGCGGTCTCCATGGGCGCTTTGGTGCAGGTTCATGTAGTCCATATCTATTTCGTTGTTGGGTATTTCGCGGTTATACTGGGTGTGAAAATGCAGCCAGGGCTTCTGCAAAAGGGCCAGCCCGTTTATCCACATTTTGCTGGGGGAAAAGGTGTGGCAGAAGGTGATAATGCCGGCGCAGGCTGCGTCGGCGTTGGCCTCGCGCATCAACTTTTCAATGCCCTCGGCGGTTTTCACGGTGTCCTTATACAGCACTTCCCAGGGCAGGTTTCCGTTTTGGGCCAGGCCCGCCACCATCGCGCGGGCGTCCTTTTCCACCTGGGCCAGGGTTTCCGGCCCGTACAAAAACTGGCTGCCCACCACCAGCCAGAACTTATGCTCCTCAATCCGCATATCCGTCACCTCGTTGTTAAAATTGCACGTTAATAATCGGCCGGGCACACGCCCCCGAGCCTTAACGGACTTTAACGTATAGTATACACCTTTGCGTTTGTTTTGTATAGCACAAGGGGCTGTTGCAAGGCAATTAGTCAGTGCTTACCTAGAACGATAAGATTTAGATAGAACAGCCCCTTCTTTCTGCGCTCCACGTTCATTCCGGCTTGAAACTGTCCTTCAGTTGCACAATGCGGTTGAAGGTGTTTTCGTGGCGGGTGTCTTTGCAGAAATAACCCATGCGCACGAACTGGAACCGCTGGCCGGGCTGGGCCTCGGCAAGGGCGGCTTCCAGCTTGGCGGCGGGGCGGCGCAGCAGCGAGGCGGGGTTCAAATAGTCGAGGTAGTTGGCGTCCTCGGGTACATCGGCCACGTTTTCCAGCGTGAAAAGGTTTTCGTAAAGCATTGCCTCGGCCTCCGCCGCGTCGGCGGCGCTCACCCAGTGGATGGTGCCCTTCACCTTGCGGCCGTCGATGGGGTTGCCGTTGCCGCTTTCAAGGTCCGCCGTGCAGCAGAGGCGCAGGAGGCGGCCCTCTGCGTCCATTTCGGCCTTGTCGCAGCGGATGATGTAGGCCCCCATGAGGCGCACCTCCTTGCCGGGGGTCAGGCGCTGCCACTTGGGCGGAGGCAGCTCGGCAAAGTCCTCCCGCTCCACGTACAGGCGGCCGGAGAAGGCCACCTCGCGCGTGCCGGCGGCTTCGTCCAGCGGGTTGTTCGCGATGGGGAAGGTTTCGCGCTTGCCCTCGGGGTAGTTCGTGATGACGACCTCGACGGGATCCAAAACGGCCATGCGGCGTGGGGCGGCGGCGTTCAGCTCCTCGCGCAGGCAGTATTCCAGCAGCCGAATGTCCGACACGGAGTAGGCCTTGGCCACGCCGGTTTTTTGCAAAAAGCGGATGATGGAGGCGGGGGTGTAGCCCCGGCGGCGCAGCGCGGCCAGGGTGGGCATGCGCGGGTCGTCCCAGCCGTCCACCCGGCCCTCCTCCACAAGCTGGCGCAGGTAACGCTTGCTCATCACCGTGTGGCTCAGGTTCAGCCGCGCAAATTCATACTGGTGGGGTTTCTTCTTAAAGCCGATGTTGTCCACCACCCAGTCGTACAGCGGGCGGTGGTTTTCAAACTCGATGGAGCACAGCGAATGCGTCACGCCCTCGATGGCGTCCTGAATGGGGTGGGCGAAGTCGTACAGGGGGTAGATGCACCAGGCGTCCCCCTGGCGGTGGTGGGTG
>QMCE01000313.1_pt1 | contig 48877 bp, 52 predicted proteins | sample 1821851 | NCBI WGS metagenome assembly QMCE01 (sample SAMN09453174, study PRJNA476694) | Termite gut metagenome, whole genome shotgun sequencing project. | isolation source: worker | host: Odontotermes sp. | place: South Africa:Pretoria | collected 2016-01-28 | reverse complement strand
CTCGCAGACCACAATAACAGCAGTTTCGATGCGGTGCAAGGCGGACGACGACGGAAACCTTTCGGTTTTCGAGGAGGACAACGACGCAACACGCGGAAATGCTGTTATTGTGGCGCACATGGTTCGATTCCATGATACCTACATTATAGCAAGCTTTGATGATAAAGGAAATCCCCCACATTGCCACCCCTGCTGATGGTGTGATATACTATAAAAGTATAGACACGCCCAATTTTTCGCGACGTGCGCCCCATGCCCGCAACCTACCCCTGGCGACGGGACACGAATGACGACAAAGGAGGACGCCGCCATGCTGTTTTACCAAAACGGGACACCCCTGCCCCCCGGCCAAACGCCCGCCGCGCCGCCAGACGGCGTGGTTTGCTTTGCCCAGGCAGAAGAGCTGCCTGCCGCGCTGGGTGCGCTGGGCATTGTGCCGGAAACCGTTTTTGTGCCAGACGGCGGCGGCGCTACCCGCTTTGAAAGCCACAACGGCTTTGATTACATGGCGCTGAACATCCCCGATTTGAGCGAGCTTGCCCGCACGCCGGACGACGTGGGCATATGCTTTACCGGCGGCGCGCTGCTGCTGTGCGGCGGCGGCCCGCTGAACACCCTGCGCGCGGAACTGGCCGGCTGCCCCGGCGATATGCTGAGCCCCGCGCGGGTGCTGAACCTGTTTTTTGGCAAGCTGATGTCGGGCGACGGTGCTTACCTGGACGGGCTGGAGGACGAGATATCCGCCATGGAAGACGGCAGCATGGAAGAGCCGCCGCGCAACTGCGCGGCCCAAATAAGCGCGCTGCGCAAAAAGCTGCTGGCGCTGAAGCGATATTACGAATCGCTGCTGGATTTGCTGGAGGATTTGGAGGAAAACCGGAACGGCTTTTTCACCAAGGCGCAGCTGCGGTATATCCGCATGCACACCAGCCGGGCCGACCGCCTGCTGCACAATGTGATAAACCTGCGCGATTATGTGACCCAGGTGCGCGAAGCCTACCAAAACCAGCTGGACATCAGCCTGAACAAAACCATGAAGCTGTTTACGGTGATTACCACTATCTTTTTACCGCTGACGCTGATTGTGGGGTGGTACGGCATGAACCTGCAAATGCCGGAATACAGCTGGGCCTTCGGCTACCCCATTGTGGTTGGCATCAGCCTGTTGGTGATAGGCGGCTGTATCCTGTTTTTTAAGCGCAAAAAGTGGTTTTAGCATATTGCATAGTTTTTTTGCCAAAATTTTGTCTGCATTGCGATTAAATGCTGCCTCTTTTCGCTTGACTTCCCCCAAAAACCTGCTATACTTTAGGTGCAATCTAAATGTAACAATGTCGCACATGTATTTGTCGGCCACTGCTTCATTTAACGGCTGCAATTATGTGTGTTTTTGTTTTGTTTAGATGCAATCAATATTTTGGAGGCTCTACATGAACGGTACTGTCAAATGGTTCAACGAAACAAAGGGTTATGGCTTCATCTCCAACGACGACGGCAGCGAGGATGTGTTCGTGCATTTCTCCAGCATCATGGTCGACGGTTTCAAAACGCTCGCCGAGGGCCAGCGTGTCCAGTATGATGTTGAGCAGGACCCCAAGAATGCCAGCAAAATGCGCGCCATCAACGTGGTTCCCGTCTAAACCACACAAACCAAAGCCAGGGCCGCAAGGGCCCTGGCTTTTTGTTCATTTTCCCCTGCAGTGTGGTGTATTCATTGTGAAGCCTCGGGAGCAGCATTGCCAATGAAAGGGAAAGGCATTGGCTCTTTGCTCATGGATGAATTTGAGAAGCGTCTTTCTTCCATGGGAATAAACATGGTCTATTTGTTCACGTCTAAAGGCGAACGCACAGAGGGTTTCTACAAGCATCGCGGTTTTAGCACGTGGGATAGCATGGTTCTTATGGGCAAAGATTTGACCCTTTCCTCGTAATTTTACACCCCCCAACATTTGCTCTGGCTGGCACACTGTATTATACTATGCTTAGGTACTGCACCAAAAGGCAGAGAGGCGGTTTGCGGTGATACAGGGCAAAAGTGTGGCGGCGGTGGTGGTGGCGGCGGGCAGCAGCGCGCGCATGGGGTTCGATAAGCTGTTCTACCCCATCGAGGGTGTGGAAGTGCTGCGCCGCGCCGTGCAAGCGCTGGATACGCACCCGCTGGTGGACACCCTGGTGGTTGCCGCGGGGAGCAATATTGCGCGCGTGCAGGCGTTGTTTGCCCAGCACCCGCCGCAAAAACCGCTGGCCATTGTGCCGGGCGGCGCTACCCGCCTGGCCTCGGTGGCCGCGGGCGCAGCGGCGTGCCCGGGCGCAGACCTTGTGGCCATACACGACGGCGCGCGCCCCTTTGTGAGCGCCGAACAGATACAAGCCGTGCTGCAGGCCGCCGCCGAACATGGCGCCGCCGCGCCCTGCCTGCCCGTGAAAGATACCATCAAACAAGCGGCCGACGGCTTTGTGGCCGCAACGCCCGCGCGCGAGGGGCTGGTGGCCATGCAAACGCCCCAGGCCTTTGAGCGCGCGGCGTTTTTGCGGGCATTGGCCCGGCTAAAAATAGCCGATTACGGCCGATACACCGACGACTGCATGGTGATGGAGGCGGCGGGCCTGCCCGTGAAGCTGGTGCAGGGTGATGAAGCCAACCGCAAAATAACCACCCCCGCCGACTTGCCCGGTGCGGACAGCGGCGGCCAAGCCCCGTGCCTGCGGGTGGGCCACGGCTACGACGTACACCGCCTGCAAGCGGGCCGCCGCCTGGTTTTGGGCGGGGTAGAAATTGCGCACGAAACCGGCCTTTTGGGCCATTCCGACGCCGACGTGCTGCTGCACGCGGTGATAGACGCCCTGCTGGGCGCGGCGGCGCTGGGGGATATTGGGCAGCATTTCCCCGACAGCAGCCCCGCCTACAAGGACGCCGACAGCCTGATGCTGCTGGCCGAGGCGGGCCGCCTGGTGCGCGGCGCGGGGTTTGCGGCGGCCAATCTGGATGCCACCCTGGTGTGCCAAGCGCCGCGCCTGGCGGGGCATATCCCGGCCATGCGCGCCAACATTGCCAGGGCTTTGGGCCTTGGCCAAGGCGCGGTGTCTGTGAAAGCCACCACCGAAGAGGGGTTGGGCTTTACCGGCCAAAAGCAGGGCATTGCCGCGCATTGTGTGGCATTGCTGGCTGGTTTGAGTTTGCCGCTATAATATGTTATACTCAGCCCTATAAACTTGCAAAGGGTTTACCAACCATGCAGTGGCTTACCAATTTTTGGGATATGATTATCAGCAGCCTCACGGTACTGTTTGAAAAAATCACGGTGGCGGATTTTTTCGACGTACTGGTGGTGGCTTTTGTGGTGTACGAGCTGATTATTCTGGTGCGCTACACCCGCGCCGTGCAGCTGGCCAAGGGCATATTGGTGCTGCTGGCGGTATATATGATAGCCATATTGGCCAACATGCGCCTATTGGTCTTTTTGTTGCAGGCCATCATGCAATTTGGCATTATCGTGCTGGCGGTGGTGTTCCAGCCCGAGCTGCGCCGCGCGCTGGAGCAGGTGGGCGGGGTAAACTCGGCGTTCAGCCGCCTGCTGCGCCGCCCGCATATGGAGGATACCGAACGCGCCGCCTGGCAAAAAGCCATTGTGGCCGTGTGCGATGCCGCCGAGCGCATGGCCGAAGAGCGCACCGGCGCCTTGATGGTGTTGGAGCGCCGCACCAACCTTTCCGAGGTTTTGCGCACGGGCACGCCGCTGAACAGCGATGTGAACGTGGAAACCTTAACCACCATCTTTTACGAGGGCACCCCGCTGCACGACGGCGCGGTGGTGGTGCGCGAAGCCAAGATAGCGGCGGCGGGCTGTTTTTTGCCGCTGAGCGACAATTTGGAAATAAGCCGCGACATGGGCACCCGCCACCGCAGCGCCCTGGGCATGAGCGAAAACTCGGATGCCATTGTGGTGGTGGTAAGCGAAGAGACGGGCATTATCTCGCTGGCTAAAAACGGCGTGATGATACGCAGGCTGGACCGGCAAAACCTGTACAGCCTGCTTACCAGCGAGATTACGCCGTCTGTGCCGGAAAAAACCCGGCGCGGTCTGAAGGGTCTGCGCCACCGGCCCGGCAAGAAGACGGAGGCCTCGGATGAAAAAAAGTAAAAAGAGCCTCTTAAGTGACAAGCGCCTTGTGTTTGTGGCATCGCTCTTGCTGGCGGTAATTGCCTGGGTGGTGGTGGCGGGCTTCATCACGCCCGGCGATACGCGCATTTTGCGCAATATCCGCATCGATTACGCCTCGCGGGAGGCGCAGTACAGTGATAAGAACCTGCTGCTGGTGGGCACGCTGCCGCGCCAGCACGCCGACGTGGAGGTGAGCGGCGACAACAGCGTCACCGGCGGGCTAAACGAAAACTCGGTGCGGGTATATGCCGATTACAGCGCCGTGAACGGCCCGGGCGTATACCGTGTGCCGCTGTACGCCGAAAAGGTGACCCCCGGCGATTACAATATTATCGATTTGACCGTGCGCAACGGCGGCAGCAATGTTGCCGGCCCCCGGGACACCGTGGAGATGACCTTCCAGGAAAAGCTGTACAAAACCTTCCCCGTGCTGGTGCGCGCCGGCCAGCTGGTGGCCGCCCCCGGCTACACCCTGGGCGATACCTTGGTAAACCCCATCGATGTTACGGTTTCCGGCCCTAAAAACGACGTGGAGCGCATCAGCAGCGTGGTGGCCAATGTGGCCGATGTGCTGGACAGTGACGCCGCCGAGGCGGTGCTGAACAACCTGACCGCGTACAATGTGCCCCTAAGCTTTTTAGACGCCAACGGCAACCCATTGGACATTGCCGCCCTGGGCCTGGATGCTGACGCCACAATGGCCCGTGTGGAAGTGCCGGTGCATTACGTAAACACCATCACGCTTACCGCCACCTTTGCAAACCTGCCGGATACCATCGACCGGGAATGGTTCGACGCCCGGGTGCAGGTTCGGCCGCAGAGCATCCAGGTATCGGGCCCCGCCGAAGCCTTTGAAAACCTGAGCACCCCCTTCTCCATCCGGGTGTTCGATGCCAGCACCCTTTCGCTGAACTGGGTGTCCGAATCCATCCCCATTGTGCTGCCAGACGACCTTGTAACCATGAACGGCACGGGTGAAGACAACACCGACGCGCAGCGCTCGACGGCAGACGTGGCTTTCAACACGGAGGGGCTTACAGAAAAATCGTTTGATATCCCGCTGGAAAGCGTGCATGTGCGCAACGCCCCAACGGGCACGGTGATTAACCCCATGAACGATGTGGTGACGGTGCGGCTTTTAGGCGACGCCGAACAGCTGGAAAGCCTCTTGCCGGAAAACATCTATTTGGAGGTTGAGGCGGCGCAGCTATCCGGCACTGCCAGCGGCTTGCTTAATTTGCCGGCCCGGGTGCTTATCCCCTCTAAAAACCGGGTTTTGCCCATGGGCAGCTATGTTATCAACTGCGAGGTATCGCAGGCGGGCGGCTAACAACGATAAGACAAGGGGATCTGGGCCATGATATACCGGGAGTGGAACGTGGGCGGCGCAGATGAGCAAACGGCCGCCACGCTGGCCCGGGAAACCGGCTACGGCTTGCTTTTGTGCCGCGTGCTGGCCGCGCGCGGCATGGCCGCGCCCGAGCAAGCCGCGGCGCTGCTGAGCGACAGCCCCTTGCCAGACCCCTTTTTGATGCGGGACATGGACAGCGCGGTGAAGCGCATAGCCAAAGCCGTGCAGGCCGAAGAACCCATTGCCGTTTTTGGCGACTACGACGTGGACGGCATTACCGCCACGGCTTTGCTGTACACGTATTTGGAGAGCATTGGCGCCCAGGTGTTTTACAAACTGCCCAGCCGCAGCGATGAAGATTATGGCCTGTCGCCCGCTTTGGTAGACGCCATGGCCGACCGGGGCATCTCCCTTATTGTGACGGTGGACAATGGCACAACGGCCTTTGAGGCCGCCGCGCGCGCCAAAGAGCGCGGGGTGGCGCTGGTGATTACCGACCATCACCTGCCCGGGGATACCCTGCCCGAAGCACACGCGCTGGTAAACCCCTGCCGCACAGACGATGAAAGCGGCCTTGGCATGCTAAGCGGCGCGGGCGTGGCCTTTATGTTGCTGGCGGCCATGGAGGGCTGCCCCGCCGACGAGATGCTGCCCGAATACGGCGATTTGGCCGCCATTGGCACGGTGGCCGACGTGATGAAGCTGGTGGGCCCCAACCGCACACTGGTAAAGGCGGGCCTTGCCGCTTTGCGGGATACCCATCGCCCCGGCCTTGCCGCGCTGATTGACGCCTGCGGCTTTGGCGATAAAGATATTACAGCCGAAAGCGTAAGCTATGGCATGGCCCCGCGCCTGAACGCGGCCGGGCGAATGGACGACGCCACCGCCGCCCTGCACCTGCTGCTGGCCGAGGACGAAGACGAGGCGCTGGCGATAGTGGAGAGCCTGCAGCAGCAAAACGCCGCCCGCCAGAAGGCCGAGCAGGAAATACTGGACGTGATTTTTGCCCAGCTGGATGCCGACCCCGCCCTGCGGCGCCACCGGGTTTTGGTGCTCTGGGGCGACAACTGGCACCCGGGCGTGATTGGCATTGTGGCCAGCCGCCTGGTAGACCGCCTGCACAAGCCCGCCATTGTCATCAGCTTTGAAGACGGTGAGGGAAAGGGCAGCGGGCGCAGCACGGGCGGGTTTTCGCTGTATGGGGCTATCGCCGCCTGCCACCCCCTGCTTACCCGCTACGGCGGGCACGATTTAGCGGCGGGGTTTTCGCTGCGGCGCGAAAACGCCGAGGCTTTTCGCCAGGAGGTAAACGCGTGGGCCGAGCGGCAAAGCCCTGTGCCGGTGCTGCCGCAGGTGCATGCCGATGTGTGTGTGCCGCTGGCGGATTTGAGTGTGGATGCCGTGCGCGAGCTGGAGCGCCTGGCCCCCTGCGGCAGCGGCAACCCCGCGCCGCGCTTTTTGCTGGATGGCGTGCAGATTGACGCCGTGTATCCCCTAAGCGAGGGCAAGCACACCCGCTTGCGGTTTACCAAGGGCGGTGCAGGCTTGTATGCCGTGCTGTTTGGCACAGCGCCCGGCCGGCTGGCCTACCAGCCGGGCAGCGCGGTAGACGTGCTGGTGGCGCTGAGCGTATACGACGGCAAGCAGGGCCCGCAGCTGAGCGCCCGGGTGCTGGAAATGCGCCCCGCGGCTTTAAGCAACCGCCACGTGGCACTGTGCGCCCAGTACGAAGACCTGGCGGCGGGCCGTCTGCCTGCCGGCGAGCAAAGCGCCCAGATGCTGCCCACGCGCGATGACATTGCCGGGCTTTACCGCCTGCTGCGCGGCGGTACGGCGGTGCAGGAAAACGACCTGCGGCCCTTGTTCGCGCGGTTGGGCGAAGAGAACACCGGGCGCGTCCTGGTGGGGCTGGCCGCGCTGGAAGAGCTGGGCTTAATAGAAAAAGAAGCCCCCGGCGGCCTATACCGCGTGGCCGACGTGCAGGGCAAACGCGATTTGGCACAAAGCACCCTTTTGCGGCGGTTGCAGGCGAACGAAAAGGAGGTGACGTGATGGACGCCGGTCCGAAAAAATCAATGACTTATCAGCAATTTCGCAGGCTTGCCAAAGATTCTGGCCGCGCGTATAACTTTAAGCTGTTAGACGCGGCCTACGCGCTGGCAAATGCCGCCCACACGGGGCAAGTGCGCCGCAGCGGCGAAGCGTACATTACGCACCCCGTGGCCGTGGCCGGCATTTTGCTGGATTTAGGCCTGGACACCGACGCGCTGGCGGCCGCGCTGCTGCACGATGTGGTGGAAGACACCCAAATATCGCTGGCGCAGGTGCGCGGCCAGTTTGGCGAAGACATTGCCCTTTTGGTAGACGGCGTTACCAAGCTGGGGCGCATTGCCTTTTCCAGCATGGAGGAAGAACAGGCCGAAAACCTGCGCAAAATGCTGCTGGCCATGGCAAAAGACATACGCGTGATGCTGATAAAGCTGTGCGACCGTTTGCACAATATGCGCACGGCCGACGCCTGGGCGCCCCAGACCCAGCGCGATAAAAGCCTTGAAACCATGGAGGTGTACGCGCCCATTGCGCACCGCCTGGGCATTGCCAATATCAAAGAAGAGCTGGAAGACCGCAGCCTGTATTACCTGGACCCGGTGGGCTACCGGGAAATTATTGATTTGATAGGCCAAAAGAGCGAGGCGCTGGAATATGTGCGGCACATTGCCCAAACCATGGACGCGCGCCTGAAAGACAACGATTTGAAAACCGCGGTAATCCACAGCCGCGTAAAAAGCGTATACAGCATCTACCGCAAGATGTTTATTCAAGACCGCAGCTTTGAAGAAATATACGACGTTTACGCGCTGCGTATTATCTTGAATACCATCCCCGAGTGCTACACCGCGCTGGGCGTGATACACGACATGTACCACCCCCTGCCCAACCGCTTTAAGGATTACATCTCTACCCCTAAGCCCAACATGTACCAAAGCCTGCACACCACGGTGATAGGGCACGAGGGCGTGGCGTTTGAAATACAGATACGCACCCACGAGATGGACCATCTGGCCGAATACGGCGTAGCGGCGCACTGGAAATACAAAGCCGGGGTGCAAGGGCAGGACGACAAGCTGGAAGAACGCCTTGCCTGGGTGCGCCAGCTCTTGGAAAGCCAACGCGATTCAGACGATTCCGGCGATTTATTGCGCAATATCAAGAGCGAGCTCTTGCCGGAAGAGGTGTTTGTATTCACCCCCAAGGGTGATGTTATCGACTTGCCGTCCGGCGCTACCGTGATTGACTTTGCGTATGCCATCCACAGCGCCGTGGGCAACCGCATGACAGGCGCCAAGGTGAACGGCCGCATTGTGCCCATAGACCACAAGGTGCTGAGCGGCGAAGTGGTGGAGGTGCTGACCGGCAGCGAAACCAAGGGCCCCAGCCGCGACTGGCTGAACATTGTAACCACGGGCGAAGCCAAGAGCAAAATACGCTATTGGTTCAAAAAAGAGCGCAAAGAAGAGAATATTGTGGAGGGCAAGGCCGCTTTAGACCGCGAGATGCGCCGTGCCCAGATTACCGTGCCGGCCGATAAATACGACGAATTTATGGAAAACGTGGCCCGCCGCCAGCGCCTGAACACCGCGGGCGAAATGTACGCGGCGCTGGGCTACGGCGGCCTGCAAACCAGCCGCCTGATGCCCAAGGTGAAGGACGAGTATGCGAAGCTGGTGCGCGGCGCAGACCCGGTGGAAACCTTTGAGATACCCCAAAAGCCGCTGAGCCAAAAGGCCAGCGAGGGCGTTATTGTGGAGGGGATAGACAACGTACTGGTGAAATTTGCCAAGTGCTGCAACCCCCTTCCGGGCGATCCCATCGCGGGTTTTATCACCCGTGGGTTTGGGGTTTCCATCCACAAAAAAAGCTGCCGCAACGCCGCCGAGGCCGAGGCCTCGCCCCGCTGGGTAAAGGCCTACTGGGCCGACGATGTGAAAGAGAACTTTACCAGCACAATAGAAATTACCGCGCTGGACCGCGAAAGGCTCTTTGTGGACGTATCCGCCGCGCTTGCCGATATGCGCGTGCCCATCCATGCCATCAACGCGCGGCGCACCCAAGACGGACGCGCGACGATATCGGTGACGGTATCACTGCAAAGCACCGAGCACTTAGACAGAGTAACCGCCCGCCTGCGCCGGGTGAAGGATGTTTTGGAGATTGCGAGGTTATAACCATGCGCGCATTGGTACAACGGGTTTTACGGGCCAGTGTCACGCTGGAGAACGGCGAAGCACGGGCCATTGGCCCAGGGCTTTTGGTGCTGCTGGGTGTGCGCGAGGGCGACAGCCCCGCCCTTTGCCCCAAGCTGGCCGAAAAATGCGCCAACTTGCGCGTTTTTGACGACGCCGACGGCAAGATGAACGTCAGCGCGGTGGATTTGGGCTATTCGGCGCTGGTGGTTAGCCAGTTTACCCTGTACGCCGACACCAGGAAGGGCAAGCGGCCCAGCTTCACCGCCGCGGCCAAGCCCCCGCACAGCGTGGACTGCTACGAGGCCTTTGTGGCCGAGATGCGTAAGCAGGGCCTTTTCGATGTGCAAACCGGGGCCTTTGGCGAGCACATGGTGGTTGAATTGGTAAACAACGGCCCGGTGACAATACTGCTGGATACGGCGGATTGGGCCTAAAAACAGGAGGTGCTTTTAGATGGGTTTGTACGAGGAAGGGCTGCAACTATTGGAAGAAAAGTTTGGGGGCGGCAAAGACAACCTTATTTCCCTGGCAACCATCGCGCGCGAGCCGGGGGCAGGCGGCCAGCCCCGCCCCGTGGTGCGCGGGGTAGACGCTTTGTACGAGAACAGCACGTTTTATGTGGTAACCTACGCAAATTCGAATAAAATGCTGCAAGTGGCAAACAACGCCGAGGTGGCGGTGGCCAGCCTGCAAGAAATGTTTACCGCCAGCGGCACAGGCGAAAACCTGGGCTGGGTGCTAAAGCCCGAAAACGCGGAAATACGCGCCAAGCTGCGCACGGCCTTCGCCAGTTGGTACGATATGGCCAACAACGAGCAGGACGAAAACTGCTGCATTTTGGCCATACACCTTGCCCGGGGCACTTTGAATGTGAACCACTGGGAAAAGCTGTACCATATGGATTTTGTGAACAAGACAGACATGGAAAACGGAGGCGTTGTTTAGCAGCCATGAAAATCATCCACATTGCAGACGGCCCGCCTTTATACACCAACTGCTTTCTGCTGGTGGGCAGCGAGGGCCACGCCGTGGCCATAGACCCCGCCGCCCCCATAGAGCGCTGGGAGCAGGCGCTTTTGGAAAACCACGCCACGCTTACGCACATTTTGCTTACCCACGGCCATTTCGACCATGTGGGCAGTGTGGATGCCCTGCGCCAAAAATACGGCGCAGCGTTTTATATGAATGACGCCGACGCTAAGCTGTACAATTTGCAGCCAGATGCGGTTTACTCGGATTTTGGCACGCTTACGGTGGACGACATGACCCTTACTACTATCTTCACGCCGGGGCACTCCCCCGGCAGCACGTGTATCCGCTGCGGCGGCTGGCTGTTTACCGGCGACACCTTGTTTGCCGGGGACATTGGCCGCACGGATTTTAAGGGCGGCAACGCCGGCGAAATGCAAAAAAGCCTGCAAAAGCTGCTGGCCGCCGTGCCCGACAACCCGCAGATACTGCCCGGGCACGAGGAATTTAGCACTATGGCGGAAGAAAAGCACAGCAACCCCTACCTGCACCCCGCGCCGTGATGGAAACACTCCCCGTTGTTGTAGCCCGCGGCCTTGCCAGCGGCTACGAAGCAGAAAACCTGGCGCGGGTGTTTTTCCCGGGCGCAAAACCGCGCGCGGGGGCGTGTACGCGGGGTATCCTGGTGTACGCCCGCGCCGGAAAACGCCGCTTTGCGGCGGCCCTGCGATGGCAGGGCCGGTGCGCGGTGCGCACCATGCCGGCGCGGCACACGGGCGAAGACGCCAAGCTGGCCCTATGCCGCCTTTTATACTCCCTGCTGGCCGAGGAAACCGGCCAGCGCCCACCCTGGGGCTTGCTTACCGGGGTGCGCCCGCTTAACCTTTACCGCAAGCAGCTGGCAAAGGGCGGGCCAGCCGCCGCCGAGCATCATTTTTTGCGCACCTGCTTTGTAAGCCCCGACAAATACAACATGGCCTGCGCCATTGAAACCCGCCAGCGCCCGCTGGTGGCGGGCCAGGGCGATGGCTGGTACAGCCTGTATGTGTCTATCCCTTTTTGCCCCACGCGCTGCGCCTATTGCAGCTTTGTGTCGCGCACGGTGCAGCGCGAGGGCCACTTGGTGCAAGCCTACCTGGATAAACTGGCCCTGGAGCTTGAACACACCGCGCGGCTGGCAAAAACCCTGGGGCTGCGGCTGGCCGCCATTTACGTGGGCGGCGGCACACCCACGGCGCTTAGCGCCGCGCAGCTAAGCAGCCTGCTGGCCGCCATTGCCCGGCACTTTGATACCGCCGCCGCGCTGGAATACACCGCGGAAGCCGGACGGCCGGACTGCACAAGCCCCGAAAAACTGCGCATCTTAAAGCACTATGGGGTGGGGCGTATTTCCATCAACCCGCAAACCATGCAAAACAGCGTGCTGCGCGCCATTGGCCGCCGCCATAGCGCCGAAGACATAACCCGCTGTTTTGAAGACGCGCGGGCGGCGGGCCATCGGTGTATCAACATGGACCTCATCGCCGGGCTGCCCGGCGACGACGCGGCGGGCTTTGCGGCATCGCTTGCCGAGGTGCTGGCCCTGAGCCCCGAGAATGTAACCCTGCACACCCTCACCCTCAAGCGCGCGTCGGATTTGGCACTGCAAGCCCAAAAGATAGACGCATCGCCCGGCGCGATGCTGGAAGCGGGTTACAAATCCCTTGAAAACAGCGACTATGCGCCTTATTACCTCTATCGGCAGAAAAACGGCGTAGAAAACCTGGAAAACACCGGTTGGGCGCGCCCGGGCACGGAGGGCTTGTACAATATGTTCATCATGGAGGAGGTACACACCATTTTGGCCTGCGGGGCGGGGGCTTGCAGCAAGGTGGTGCGCCCGGGCCTTGTGCGGCGGCTTTACAACCACAAGTTCCCGGCCGACTACATCGCCCACTTTGACGATACTATTCTAAAAAAGGAAGGAGTTGTTTCACTGTATGCCGGCAATATGGATACCGAAACGCCTGGTTGATATCGGGCTTATCAACACGGCGGCCGAAAACCCCTCTTCGTTTGTGTGCCACTGCGAAATTGAGTACGAAAGCCGCGTGATTGGCGCCGCCGCCGAAAGCAAGAGCGGCGCGGGCAAGATTGTGATGCTTACCGGGCCGTCGGCCAGCGGCAAAACCACCACGGCCCTGAAATTGGCCGATGCCATCAAGCGCGGCGGCACACCCGCGGCAGTGGTAAGCCTGGACAATTTTTACAAAGACCTGGACAGCTACCCCCGCCTGCCCGACGGCAGCAAGGACTACGAGAGCATTCACGCGCTGGACGTAGACGAAATACACAAATGCCTGCTTAGCTTGGTTGAAACAGGCAAAGCCGATTTGCCCGTTTTCGATTTTTCGCAGGAGAAGCGCGGCGAGCAGCGCCAGCACCTGAACCTGAACGGCGGCATGGCTGTGGTGGAGGGTATCCACGCGCTGAACCCTCTGCTTACCGATGTGCTGCCCGCCGGCAGTGTGTACAAAATTTACGCGGGCCTGCGCGAAGAATACGCCTACGGCGGCCAGCGTAGCATTGCCACGCGGGATATCCGCCTGGCGCGGCGCATTGTGCGCGACGCCCAGTTCCGCGGCCACTCGCTGGAAAAAACCATCAGCATGTGGCCGCTGGTGTGCGAGGGCGAAGACCAGTTTATCAAGGCCTACAAGCCCCATGCCGATTTGCTGCTGGATACCTCGCTTAGCTACGAAATTTGTGTTCTATCGCCTTTTATCGCCGAGATGAAGGGCAAGCTGGGCACCTCGCTGCTGGGGCTGAAGCTGGACGAACTGGCCGACCGTTTTGCGCGCTGCACCCAGCTGAGCGCTATAGGGGCCTGAAAGGCAAATTTTGGCTTGGCCCAAAATACCAAAGATTAACCCGCATGCTGCGGGCCAAACAAAATTTCCCGCGCCCGTTGAGCGAAACCCGTAGGGTGAACGCGAAACGTAAGAGCCGCCGATTGAGGCGGCGAGGCGTGGGTGGGCCTGAAAGGCAAATTGGGAGGGTAACATGGATAAGCTAGACCAGGTAGTGGATACGGCGGGCCGCGTGGCCCGCAAAGCCGCCCTTACCACCGGCCGCCTGGCGGACAAAGGGCGCGAGAAGGTAAACCAGCTGGCCCTGCAGGCGCGCCTGGCCAGGCTGCACCGGCAATTGGGCGCGCTGGTGTATAGCCTGCGCGTAAACGGCGACGAAAACGAGGCCATGGTGGCCTGGTACGTTGCCGAAATAACACAGGTGAAAAAGCGCCTGGCCGCCTACGGCACGCCCCGCCAAAGCACGGTTACCGCTGCCGTGGGCGACGGGGTGCAAGAGGATGCCATGTTTCGTGGTGGCGGCGGGGCGTAATCATCCCGATAGCAAGGCCTTTGTGGGCTTTTACGGGCCAAACGCCGGTAAAAAACCGAAATAGGCGGGTTTGGCCAGAAAAAAAGCGCGAAGGCCTTGAAAAAGTTGGTTTGATGGAGTAAAATAAACGCGTACCTATAATGGGGGTGCGTTCCCACGCTGGTTTTTGGTTTACCCTTAGTGAGGTTTTATGGAGTTTAGCCACAAGCAAAGCTATGGCATCGCGGATTTGGCAGACATAGTACGCATTCTCCGCGCGCCGGGCGGCTGCCCTTGGGATGCCGAGCAAACCCACGCTTCTATCCGCAAGAACCTGATAGAAGAAACCTACGAAGTGGCCGAAGCCATCGACCTTGACGACGCGCACCTGTTGTGCGAGGAATTGGGCGACTTACTGCTGCAGGTATTGCTGCACACGCAGATGGAAGCCGAGCGCGGCACGTTTACCCTGGACGATGTGTGTGACGGCATTAGTAAAAAGCTTATCTACCGCCACCCGCATGTGTTTGGCGGCGCGGATAATACCCTTACCAGCGGCCAGGTGCTGGAAAACTGGGAAACGCTGAAAAACCGCGAAAAGGGCCGCGACACAGCGGCACAGCGGCTTGGCAGCGTGCCGAATGGCCTGCCCGCCCTGATGCGCAGCGGCAAAATACAGCACCGCGCGGCGAAGTTTGGGTTTGGCTACGAAAACCCCGAAGCCGCCTTTGCCGATTTGCAAAGCGAAGTGGCAGAGCTGGCCGAGGCTTTGCAAAAGGGCGGCGATACCCGTGCCGAGCTGGGCGATGTGCTGTTTGCCGCGGTGAACGTAAGCCGCCTGATAAACGCCGATGCCGAGGAAGCCTTGGGCGAAGCCACCGCGCGTTTTGAAAACCGCGTGCTGGCCATAGAGCAAATGGCCGCGCAGCAGGGCATGTCACTGGCGGCCCTGGACGCGCAATCACGCGATGATTTGTGGAAAAAGGCAAAGCAAAACGAATGCGGCTACCCATCGGCCCGCAACCTGTAATGTGGTCCTGCAGAGGCGCTCTGTGAAACATAATATATCGGAGGTAAGACAAATGACGAAAAGTGATCTCGTAAACCAGGTGGCCGCTGCCGCCGAGCTCTCCAAGAAAGACGCCGAGAAAGCCGTTAACGCTGTGGTAGACACCATTACCGGCGCGCTTAAAAGCGGCGACAAAGTTGCCCTGGTTGGTTTTGGCACCTTCGAAACCCGCAACCGCCCCGCCCGCACGGGCCGCAACCCCCAAACCAAGCAGGAGATCACCATCCCTGCCTCCATCGCCCCCGCTTTTAAGGCCGGCAAAGCCCTGAAAGATGCGGTGAACAAGTAAGCTATACCGGGGCAGCCGCAGGTGGCTGCCTTTTTTATTGTTTAGCACGCTGCAGAGAGGGACTATGCGCATAGATAAGTATCTCAAGGTATCGCGCCTGATTAAGCGCCGCAGCGTTGCAAACGAGGTGGCCGACGCGGGCCGCATTGCGGTGAACGGGCGCGTGGTAAAAGCCGGCTACGCGGTTAAAATTGGCGATGTGATAGAGGTATCCTTTGGCGGCAAGCCGCTGAAGGCGCGGGTGCTGTCGCTGGCAGAACCCAAGGGCAAAGATGTGGCGCGCGAAATGTACGAATTGGTGGAGATATGACTTTCACTCTAAATGCTTGCATTATGCGCAGGGCTTTTGTATAATGACACCATCTCACCAGCATCCACGGGAGAAATGACCCAAATGGCCAGAATAAAAAACGAACAAATGAAGAAGCGCGGGTTTTTTGGCGTTGCCTGGCGGCTGGCCGTGGGCGCTGCCTGTGTTTACCTGGCCTACATATTTGTGGCCGGGCAGATACAGGTGAGCGAAAAGCGCCGCCAGCTGCAAGAAATGGATGCCCTGCTGCAAAAACAAACCGAGCAGAACGATGAAATACAGCGGCTGATGGATACGGACAACGAGCGCGCGTACATCGAGCGCATTGCCCGCGAGAAGCTGGGCTACGCCCGCCCGTCTGAACGTATCTTCATTGATTTAACTGAAGAGTGAGCGGTGCCCCGGCGGCTGGGGATACGCGCGCCAACGCCCGGGCGGTGCTATACCGCCCGGCCAAACACGAGGGGGAAGCGGGAGGTTCATGGCGTTAGAGTTAGGCGAAGTTCTGGAAGGGAAAGTCACCGGCGTTAAAAAGTTCGGCGCGTTTGTCCGGTTGTCTTGCGGCACTACCGGCATGGTGCATATTTCCGAGGTTAGCAGCGAGTATATCCAAGAGCTATCGGACGTGCTGAGCGAAGGCCAGCAGGTGAAGGTAAAGGTACTGAGCATTGGCGACGACGGCAAGGTAGGCTTATCGATTAAAAAAGCCATGGATTTGCCGCCGGCAAAAAAAGAGCGCCCCCCAAAGCCCGCACGGGCAGACACCGGGCGCGTGTGGCAGCCCAAGCCGGCGGCGTCCTCGGCTAATTTGTCTTTTGAAGACATGATGTCGCGTTACAAAAGCCAAAGCGAAGAAAAAATAAGCGACCTGCGCCGCGTTACCGAAGCGCGGCGGGGTGGCGGCGGATACTCCCGCCGGCGGTAAACCGGCCAAGGCATTAGAGAATCGAAAAACCGCATGGGGTTCGGTTCCCTGATGCCTACCCGGCTGCTTTGTTAAGCGGCCGGTGTTTTTTTGTAAAATCGCTGTTATTTTCTTTGGGTTTACGCTATAATGTCAAAAGAACCCCGGCAGCGCGTTTCCCTGCCTGTTTCGGGAAATCATCATAGGGAGGCCGTTTTAATGAGAATCATTTGCACCGGACGCAAGGTAGTGTTGAAGGACAGCTTTATCCAGCGCGTAGACAAGCGCCTGGCCAAGCTAAACAAATTTTTTGGCGACGACGCCGAAGCCATTGTAACCGTAACGGTGGAAAAAAGCGCCCAAGAGGTTGAGATAACGGTTCGCGACAGCGGCTTTGTGGCCCGGGCCGAGCGCAGCGCTCCCCAAATGGAGGAAGCGTTTGACGCGGCCGCCGACGTGCTTACCAAAAAGATTGTGAAAAACCGCGAAAAACTCTCCGAGCGCTTGCAGCGCAGCCTGCCGGCAGACGAAGAATACCCAGCCGAAGAGGAAGACAGCTTCCACCTGATACGCGAAAAACGCTTTGTGGTAAAGCCCGCCACGGTAGACGAAGCCATTTTGCAGATGAACATGCTGGGGCACAGCTTTTACCTCTTCCGCGACGCCGACAGCGACGAAATTAACGCCATCTACGCCCGCAAGGACGGCAGCTACGGATTACTGATACCGGAACGGTAGCGTACATAAAAGGCGGCTTCGGCCGCCTTTTGCTATTCCATTTGCTGATTGTATCCTTTGCTTGGTTTACAGCACCAGCGTCCCCTCCAGCACCTGGCTGTAAAACCACGGCTCTTCGCAGAATATGCGCAGGCCCGCATAGGCTTCAAAACCGGCGGGCATTGCGGCGGGAAAGGCAACACTGCGCGCGCACAGGCACTGGTAGCGGCAGCGCAATTTGCGGTTGGCCGCCAGCTGGCCGTACTTGGAATCGCCCAAAATGGGTGCGCCCGCGTGGGCCAGGTGCGCGCGGATTTGATGGGTGCGCCCGGTGCCGGGCCGCACCGCCAGCAGGGCCAGCGCGCCGGAGGTGGCCACGGTTTGGTAGGCGGTTTGCGCGGGCTTTGCGCCCGCGTGCCCTGCGGCCGCCACCCGCACCCGCGCGGCGGCGGCGTCTTTTTGCAGCCAGCCGCACAGCCGCCCTTCGGGCGGCGCGGGATGCCCCACCGTTACGGCCAGGTATTCCTTTTCCAGCCGGTGTTCGCGTATCAGCCCGCACACCATGTCCAGCATCCGCGCGGTTTTGGCAAACAGCATCACGCCGCTGGTGCCGGTGTCCAGCCGGTGGCAGGCGGCGGGCAAAGCCGCCTGCTCCCCCGCGCCCGCACCCAAATACTGCCGCACCCGGGCCAGCATGCTGTCGGCCTTCCCCTCGGCCACGCTTGGCAGCCCTGCGAGCTTGCACACGGCCAGCAGGTGCGCGTCCTCGTGCAGCACCACGGGCGCGGGCGGCACAAAGGCGGCATCTTGCAGGTACAAGCGCACCACGTCGCCCCGGCACAGGCGGGTAGCCAGCGGCTGTTTTTTGCCGTTCAGCTTCACCCTGTTTTCCCGCATTGCCGTACGCAAAGCGCCCGGGCCAAGGCCCGGGCAATGCCGAAGTATATACACATCCAGCCGGATGCTTTCATCCTCCGCTACGAGCAGTTCCTTCATCCCGAACCATCACTCCGTTTTTAGCACTATCTCCTGGCCGTTCACCACCAGCTTCGCAATGTCCTCAGGGTTTACCGGCTGCTGAAAGGCCCAGAACACCTCAAGCTCGTCCAGGTTCAGCAGCTGCGAACCAGCGCCGGTTGCGTTCCCGCCATCGCTGAGGGGCACGGCCTCCATGGTGAAGGTATAAACGCCGCTTTCCTGCCAAACCTCCACCTCCAGTGCCTGGGCGGCGTCCCAGTCGCCCCGGACGTAAAGGGTAATGCCCTCGACAGACAATTGCAAGCCGGTAATCACCGCGCCGCCCAAATCAATGTCGCACTCGGCAAAGCGCGGCGCGGCACCCTCATCCATCGAAAAGGTTACCGCTTCTTGTTCCAGCGATGCCCCTGCCATGGAGGGCACGGGCACGGCATCTTGTATCCGCGCCTGAGCCGCGTCTATTGCTGCCGGCCAGCTTGCCGCTTGCAGCACCTGGCTGGGCGCCGCGCCGCCGCCCGCCGTGCGCGCAGGGCCCGGCAGCAGGCCCATGGCCGCACCCACCGCCCCCACCACCAAAACCAGGCACGCGGCCGCCGCCAAAAGCGCGGCGCGGCGCAGGCGCAGCGGTTTTTTGTGCACGCGGGGGGCGATGGCATCCGCTTCTGGCGTGTATTCGCCCGCCGCCGCGCGAATGCGCGCGCGTGCTTCTTCGGACAGCACCACGCCGCCCAGGCGGCGGTTTACCGCCGCCCCGAAGGACTCATGCCTATTCGTCGTAGTACCACCCCCCAAGGCACGCCCGCAATTGCTCGCGGGCCCGTTTCAGCCGCACGGCAATGGTGCTTTCGGGCGTTTCCAGCGCCGCGGCAATTTCACTTATTTTCATGTCTTGATAATAAAACAACAGTATGGCTTCGCGGTATTTTGGTTTCAGCCGCATCACTTCAGTAAGCAGCGTATCGTCGGCGCCGCTTTCCATATCCCCCGCGTCCGGTATCTCGTCCAAGGCCTGCGCCACATTCACCCTGCGCCGCCAGGCACTGCGCAGCTGGTCTTTGCACACGTTCACGGCAATGCGGCACACCCACGCTTTTTCCCCGCCGCCCTGTGGGTCAAAGCGGTGATAATTGCGATATACCTTAATAAACGTTTCCTGCACGGCGTCTTCGGCCTGCTGCCTGTCTTTCAGGTACAGAAAACACAGGCGCAGCAGGCTGTTGCCGTACGCGTCCATCATGCGCTCTAGGTTACTATCCTGATAACGTTGCACTGCGCTCAATTCTTTCAAAAATGTAATGTTGCGGCTGGGCCTTGCATAAAGCGTCTTCCCCATTTTAACTTATAATCCGCCCGCTTGCAATGCGGGCGAAAAACTTGCGCCGCTGGCTGTTTTCGGGTAATATAGTAAAGAAACACGGCCGCGTGTGGCCGCTAAAAGGAGAAACGCTGATGGGACTTGCCACCTTGCGTACCGACTACGCGCCCATTTTTGAAAAACCCTCCGGCGCCAGCCGCCGTTTAGACGAAATGCTGTATGGCATGTCTGCCCAAATTATCCAGCAGGACGACAGCGGCTGGTGCTACCTGCGCACCGAATACGGCATAGAGGGCTACAGCCCTGCCTCGGGCCTGGAAAGTGATGTAAAGGTGGCCAGCGCCTGGCGTAAGTATAAAAAGATGACGGTGCTTGCGCCCTACATTGATGTGCTGGCCGAGCCGAACCTGGAGGCCCAGCGCCTGTTGAGCGTGCCGCGCGGCGGCATTGGCGGGCGAAGACGGCTGGCAAAAAGTGGGCTTAGCCAACGGCGCGGTGGGCTACACCTGCGCGTCGTATCTGGCAGAATCGGTAACCGATTGGCAGATGCTGGACGAGGGCGACGTGCGCTGGAATAGTGCGCTGGAATATTGTGGAAACGGCGCTTTCTTACAACGGCACGGCCTGGCGCAGCGGCGGGCGCACCCCGCTGGGCATAGACGCCATTGGCCTGGTGGCCATGAGCTACCAGATGAACGGCATTCTCTTACCCCGCACGCTGAATTTGCAAAGCGACGGGCTTTTGCGGCCCGTGCGGCAAAAAGATATGGACGAGGGCGACGTGCTGTTTTTCTCTGGCTCGGTGGGCATTTACATGGGCGACAGCCGCTTTGTGCACGCCACCGACATTGTGGGCGGCGAGGGCGTGGTGGTAAGCAGCCTGCGGCCCAAAGACGACGACTACCGCGCCGACCTTGCCGACAGCATTGAAGTGGTGGCCAGCCTGTTTGCCGAGGAGAAAAGGTAATGCAAAGCCGGTATAATTGCCTGCTGTTTGACGTAGACGGCACGCTGCTGGATTTTAACGAGGCGGAGCGCGAAGCCATTGTGGGCACACTGGGCAAGTTTGGCCTGCCCGCAGATGACGATGTGGCCGCGCGGTTTTCGGCCATTAACGCCGAGCTGTGGGCGCAGCTGGAAAAGGGTGAAATCAAAAAAGACCGCTTGGTGGTGCAGCGCTTCAAAACTCTGCTTGCCGAGCTAAGCGCCGCAGGCGACGCAGTGCGCATGAACAGCGAATATATGACGCGCCTATCTGAGGCCGCGCCGATGATGCCAGGCGCGGACGAAATGCTGGCGGAACTGGCCGAGTTTGCCACGCTGGCCGTTGCCACCAACGCGGTGCAGCGCGTGCAGCTGAACCGCCTTGAAAAAAGCGGCCTGCTGCCTTATTTTGACGAAGTATTTGTGAGCGAAAGGCTGGGGGTATCAAAACCCGCGCCAGCCTTTTTTACGCTGGCACTGCAAAGGCTGGGCATTGTAAACAAAAGCAGGGTGCTGGTGGTGGGCGACAGTTTGTCGGCCGATATCAAAGGCGGGCAAAACGCCGGGCTGCACACCTGCTGGTACAACCCCGGGGCGTTGCCCCTGCCCGCCGGTGTGCGCCCGCCCACCCACACGGTAAACAGCTATCCGCAGCTAATATTAACGGCTGTGGGAGAGGAGGCGCTGAAACATGCCCGGGACAGAGAGAAAAGACATACGGTTTAAGTCGTCAAACGGCCGCTCCGCAGTTGCCGGTGTTTTTTGGCAAAACCCGGATGTTGCGCCCTGGTGCGTGCTGCAAATTTCGCACGGCATGTGCGAATACATGGGCCGCTATGCGGATTTTGCCGCCTTTTTGGCGCAGAGCGGCGTGGCGGTGTGCGGAAATGACCATATTGGCCACGGCGACACCGCCGCCGATGCGGATGATTTGGGGTATTTGGACCCCAAGGTGGGCCGCCGCTATGCCGTAAGAGACCTGAAAACTATGAACGACAGGGCGCACGAGGCCTTTCCCGGCTTACCGGTGGTGCTGCTGGGCCACAGCATGGGCAGCTTTTTCGCGCGGCAATACGCGGTGCAATATCCCCAAAGCATCAGCGGGCTTATTATAAGCGGCACGGGCGGGCCCAACCCGCTGGCGGGCGTGGGCATCCTCCTCACGCGGCTCATCTCGGTTTTCAAAGGCGCGCATCACCGCTCAAAGCTTGTTCACAACATGGCCTTCGGCAGCTACCTAAGGCGCATCCCCGCCCCGCGCACCCCGGCCGATTGGCTGAGCCGCGACGAAGCGGTTGTAGACCAATATTGTGCCGACCCCTATTGCACCTATCGTTTTACCGTGGCGGGCTTTGGCCAGCTGTTTGCGGCGTTGCGGGATGTTTCCGGCCCTAAGTGGGCGGCGCGCATGCCCAGGGGCATCCCACTATTTATGCTAAGCGGCGACGAAGACCCCGTGGGCGCTTACGGAAAAGGGGCGGCCAAGGTACACGCCTGGCTGCAAAAGACGGGCGCGGCCAATCTGCGGCTTACCCTGTACCCCGGCGGGCGGCACGAGATGCTGAACGAAACCGGCCGCGAGCGGGTGTATCAGGACGTACTGGACTTTTTGAAGGAAATTAACCACAAGGAGAACCCCCGGCTATGAAACTGCTCGAAGATTTTGGCAATGCCCTGTTTGGCTCTTTCATGCAGCTGTTCACACTGGAAGGCCTGGGCATGGTGGTGATGTGGGCCATTGGAGGCACGCTGATTTACCTGGCCATTAAAAAGAACATGGAACCCGCGCTTTTGCTGCCCATGGGCTTTGGCGCTATTTTGGTAAACCTGCCCATGTCGGGCGCTATCAGCCAGCAAATTGAAGGCGCGCTTGAGGAAGGGCCGCTGAGCGTGCTGTTTGACGCCGGCATTGCCAATGAATTGTTCCCCCTGCTGCTGTTTATTGGCATTGGCGCCATGATAGACTTTGGCCCGCTGCTGAAAAACCCCAAGCTGTTTTTGTTTGGCGCGTCGGCCCAGCTGGGTATTTTCATCACCCTGCTGCTGGCGGCCGTTATCGGGCACTTCACGGGCATGTTCAGTATCAAAGACGCCGCCGCCATCGGCATCATCGGCGCGGCGGACGGGCCCACCTCCATCTTTGTGGCCAACTGGTACGGCACAGAATACATGGGCGCTATCCTGGTGGCGGCCTACAGCTATATGGCGCTTGTTCCTATCATCCAGCCGCCCTTTATTAAGCTGGTAACCACCCAAAAGGAGCGCCGCATGCGCATGCCGTACCAGGCGGGCGAAGTAAGCCGCACCGTGCGCATTTTATTCCCCATTGTGGTAACGGCCATTGCCGGGCTGTTTGCCCCGCGCAGTGTGGCGCTGGTGGGCTTTTTAATGTTTGGCAATCTGCTGCGCGAGTGCGGGGTGCTGGACAGCCTGTCGCAAACGGCGCAAAACGCGCTGGCCAACCTCATCACCATCTTTTTGGGCATTACGGTGGCTGTGCGCATGCAGGCGGCCGAGTTTTTAACCTGGCAAACCTTAATGATACTGGCCCTGGGGCTGGTGGCGTTTATCTTCGACACCGTGGGCGGCGTGATGTTTGCCAAGCTGATTAACCTTTTCAGCAAAAACAAGGTTAACCCCATGATTGGCGCTTGCGGCATCAGCGCCTTCCCCATGAGCAGCCGGGTGGTGCACAAAATGGGCCTGGCCGAAGACCCGCAAAACTTTTTGCTGATGCACGCGGCCGGTGTGAACGTAGGCGGGCAAATAGCCAGCGTAATTGCCGGCGGCTTAATACTGGGATTGATACCGAAGTAGGCAGAGGAGAAACTTTATGATACTTTCCGCATTGCAATACCTGTTGTTTGGCATGGTGGGCATTTTTATCGTCATGGGCATCATCATGGCCGCTGTGATGCTGCTGAAAAAAGCGTTTAGAGGTAAACAAAACCCTCCGGCGTAGCCGGCGGGTAACCACTATCTCGCCATTCGATACGCCGTGGCGTCGTAGGTAAACGAATCGAAGCTGTACAGCACCAAAATCTGGTCGTAGCCATCCGCCGCAAAGGTTTCAGACACTTCCTGCCAGGCGCGCAGGTCGATAACGCCCACCTTGGCGTAGTTTTGCGTCAAATACGGCACAAAGCTGTTGCCGTAGCTGTCTTTCACCACCAAAATGCTGCCCTCGCCGCTGCCTTCAATCACGCTATAGCCGTTGTTGCCGTGTAAAAACGCGGCGTATTTGTCGCCGGTTTCAAGCGCCGCGGCGTCCATAATGCCCTCGGTCAGCACATCCACCGTGCCGGTGTCCGCGTTCACCTTGTGGTAGGTCATGGGGTTGGGCAAATCGTAGTACACCAGCGTGTCGGGCTTGGTAAACAAATAGCGCGTTTTGTTGTAGTTTGTGCCCAAAAAGCCCGGCACTTCCCGGCGCAAATCGGCATCCGGCTGTGCGGGGGTAAGCCCCGCTTGCGCGCAAAACGCCTCGTAGGCAAGGGCTGCGCCGCCATCGGTAGTCCAGTGATGGTCGGTGTAATAATACACCTGTTCGCCTTTTTCAAGGCTTTCGGCAAAGCCTTGGCGCAAATCCACCACCGCCGCGCCAGCAGCTACAAATTGTGCATACATATCGTTCAAAAGGGCATTCTCGTCCTGCCCTTCCCACGCAAACAGGGGGGCTTCTAAGGGCAGGCGGCTTCGCATCATGTTCTGCGGGCTGGGCACAATCATGGCCGTTACGCGGCCGGGGCAGCGCCGGGCCAGCGCCGCCAATGCCTCGCGGTTGGTGGCAAAGCGCTCGGCAGAGCGGCCGGTAAAGCTGGTTTGCAGGTTTAGTTTGGCTATCTGGTAGCCGTCGGCGGCCAGGTATACGTTCTCCAGTTCGGTTCTGCCCAAAAAAATCTCCAGGGCGCGGTTGGCGGCCACCCAGTCGTCGCGCATAATAAACCGGTCGCGCACATATTCGCCGTATTCCTTCGTCCACTGGTTGTTTATCAAGGTATCCAGTGTAAACTCCGGCGCGTTTTCCAGCACGCGGTTTTCAAATTCGCTGCGCTCGTTTTCGGGCTTTGGGTTTACAATATCGGCAATGGTAAACACGGCCAGCACCAAAAAAAACAGCAGCATAATGGGGTATTTAAGCGCGGATTTGGCGGCAGTTACAAATCTTTGCATCGTTGGCCTCCATCAAGGGCTTGCAGGGCGCGGGTTCTAAAAATCACCCCGTCACGCTTCGCGTGCCACCCCTCCACAGGAGGGGAATACTATGCTGCAAGCCAAAATTTGCCCCTCGGGCCCTAAAAATTAAAATACAAAAACGGGCTGAACCCACCCGCCACCATGTAGGCAATGCAGGCCACCCACACATTTTTACCCACATGCGCCCACGCCTTTTGGGGCAGCGTGGTGCTGAACAAAACGCCTATCAGCAGCGGGCCTATATAGTTGCGCGCGTAATACAGCGCCCCCACACCCCCCTGCGGGATAAACAGCTTGCCAAACAGCGCGGGCAGGGTTACGCCGGCATCATTGCCGGCAAACAGCGCCCAGCCCACCATGACGATGACCAGGGTGTATATGTGGCTCCACACCCGGGATTTTTCCAGGTGCTTCAGTAAAAATATCTTTTCTATTATCAAAAACGCGCAGTAGTACAGCCCCCACAAAATAAAGTTCCAGTTGGCGCCGTGCCAAAAGCCCGTTAGCAGCCACACGATGAAAATATTCAGCATCTGCCTTGGCAGGCCCTTGCGGTTGCCGCCCAGGGGGATATACACATACTCGCGAAACCAGCTGGACAGGCTGATGTGCCAGCGCCGCCAAAAACCGGTGATGCTGCGAGCGATGTAGGGCAGGTTGAAGTTGTCTGGAAAATCGAAGCCCAGCATCTTGCCCATGCCGATGCCCATCAGCGAGTATCCGGAAAAATCGAAGTAAATATAGATGGTATAGGCCAGAACACCCAGCCAAACCAGCGGCGTGCTGGCGTTTTCAAGCCCCACGCCGGGGGTTACCAGTTCGCGCGTCACGCCGTCATACTGGCCTATAATATCCGTCCACAGCTTATTAATGGTATCGGCCACCAGCACCTTTTTGGCCAGGCCGAAGATAAACAGCGTAACACCCGCTTCTATACGCTCTGGCGTAACGCGCCCCTTCAGCACATGCAAGCGCTCGTTCACGTCGCGGTAGCGCACTATGGGCCCGGCTATCAGCTGCGGAAACATCACCACGTATGCCCCAAAGTTCACCAGGTTGCTTTCGCTGGGCACACGCTTCCAGTAAACGTCGATGGTGTAGCTGAGCGACTGAAAGGTGTAAAAGCTGATGCCCAGCGGCAGCGCCCATTGCGGGATGGAAAAATTGAAGCCAAACAGGTTGTTGAGATTGACGAGGAAAAAGCCGGTGTACTTGAAATACAGCAGCATGCTAAGGCTGCCCGCGATGGACAATACCAGAAACAGGCGGCGCATTTTAAGCGTTTGGCTGCGAAATATGCACAGGCCGCAGATGTAGTTGATGAGGATAACCGCCGCCATTATCCAAAAGTATTTAACCTCGCCCCAGCAATAAAACACCAGGCTGCATATAAACAGCGTGGTGTTTTTTAGCTTTGGGGGGCTGATATAATACAGCAGCAGGGTGATGGGCAGAAAACGGAATAAAAACAAGATGGTGCTAAACAGCATATCGGCACCTCAATGTTCTATAATCACGCAAAAGCGGCGGCAATGGCGGCGTCCAGCGCGTCCCAGCCGCCCTCATGCCCGGTAGCCGATACAGCGTACACCACCACGTCGCCAAACACCTCTATGCGCGCGTTTTGGGTGTTGGTGCGGGCGGTTTCAAACTCGGTGTAGTCCGTGTTGCCCAGGCTGGCGTCGCGGTAGGCCTCAAAATCGGCGGCTACGCTTGACGCTGTGCCCGCCGCCGCCTGCACCACCACCACAATGCCGCCGTTCTGGCTGGAGGTTTTGGCGGTAAGCCCCGCGTAAGCCGCAATGTTGTCCAGGTTCATGCCGCCCGCGCGCAGGTCGATGTCGTCCGGGTAGGGAATGGTTTCGCCCAGGCCAGCCGCCTCGGCCAGGGTGACGGCCAGGGCATCCAAATCAATCGCGTCTGGCCCGGGCGCAGTGCCGCTGTCCGGCACAGAGCTGCTGCCGGACGCAGGGTCTTGCGCGAGTACCGAGGATGTACCCGTGCTCTCAGGCGTGCTGCCTGGGCCGGGCGCGGGTGTGCCGGAAGAGGTTTGGGCAGGCGCCGTGCCGCAGGCGGCCAGCAATGCCAGCGCCAGCACAGCGGCAAGGGCGGTTAAGAGCCGTTTTTTCATTGGTAAAAACCACCTTCTCGTTATTTCATCGCTCGGGCACATTATCCACCACAAGCTCCGCCGTATCGCCTGCCAGTATATTGGCTTCCAGGGCGGTATACAAGGCCATAAAGCACTCGCTGGACCATGTTGCCCCGGCAATCACGGCCACGTCTTCAATACTCTGCGCTTGCAGCAGTTGGTTTTGCAAGTCGGCGGTATAGCGCTCGGGGTTGGTGTCCTGCACGCTGGCCATGCGGGACGCATAGTCGGCATCGTCTGTTTTCAGCGCGCCGTTTGCATCATGCGCATTGTACACCACCTCGGTGACAGCGCCGTCTTTAACCGTGACGCGCAGAAAATCTTTGTATCCGTAAGAATCGTATTCCCGAAACTCGGCCGCATACGTACCGTCCTGATACGTGGCAGGGCCGCCACAGGCCGCAAGGCTTAATGCTGTCATCAAGCCTGTCATCAGCAGGCAAATCACACGCTTCACAGGGGTTCATCCTTTCGTTGGCACATCCGGACGAAAGCAATTGCCGATATGTATTCGCATTGTAAAATTTCAAAACGCCTTAGTTTCAAATAATACATCAGAATGCGGGCAGTGTCAAATTCCCCTATCACAAAAACGTCACAGCGGCCGGCTTGCATTTTGCACCCGCTTCACCCATAATAACATCATCAGAACAAATGATGGGGAGTATTTCTTTTGAAAAGCAAGCAGCTGGCGTCCGCCGCCCCCGCCTTCCCGCGCCTTTCGCCAGACCCAAAGCAAGGCCTGAGCGCGCAAGACGTGCAACTGCGCATGGGCGCGGGCGCGCACAACGCGCTGCCTACCGGCATTACGCCAACGGTGGGGCGTATAATACTGAAAAACACCTTCACGCTTTTTAATTTGATAAACCTGGCCCTGGCCATTTGCATTGTGCTGGTGGGCTCGCCCCAAAACGCGCTGTTCATCGGCATTGCGCTGACGAACACCGCCATGGGCATTTTTCAAGAACTGCGCGCCAAGCGCACCTTGGATAAACTAAGCGTGCTGGCCCGCGGGCAGGTAAGCGCCGTGCGCGGCGGCCAGCCGGTAAGCATTGAGCAAAGCGACGTTGTGCTGGACGATATTTTGCTGCTTACCACCGGCAACCAGGTGTGCGCCGACGGCGTGGTGGTGGCCACAAGCGGTTTAGAGGTAGACGAATCGCTCCTGACGGGCGAAGCCGACAGCATCCGCAAAGAGGTGGGCGCCGCGGTGCTTTCCGGCAGCTTTATCACGGCGGGGCAGGCCTACATGCGGGTGCAGGCCGTGGGGGCGGGCAGCTACGCCAATGCCATCACCATCGAAGCCAAAAAAGAGAAAAAAGCCAAAACCCCGCTGATGCGCACCCTGAACAACATCATCCGGGTGCTTACCATCGCCATTTTCCCGCTGGGGGCATTGCTTTTTTTCACGCAATACCATGGCGGCGATATTCAAAGCGCCGTGCTGGGCGCTTCGGCGGCCATGATAGGCATGATACCCGAGGGGCTGATTTTGCTTACCGGCATTACGCTTACACTGGGGGCGCTAAAGCTGGCACGCCGCAAAGCTTTGGTGCAAACCCTGCCCAGCATTGAAACGCTGGCCCGCGTGGATGTTTTGTGCCTGGACAAAACCGGCACGATTACCGACGGCACGCTGAGCTTTGAAGAGCTGATTTGCGTGGGCGGCCACACCCGGGCCGAGGCCGAGCAAGCCCTGCGCGAATTGCTGGCGGCCCAGCCGGAGGGCAACGCCACCTCGGCGGCACTGCGCGGGGCTTTTAACGGGCAAACCGGCTGGCAAGCCACCGTGCAAGTGCCTTTTTCCTCGGCGCGCAAATGGAGCGGCGTATCCTTTGAGGGTGCGGGCAGTTATTTGATGGGTGCGCCGCGCTTTTTGTTCCCCACCGGCACGCATGCCTTTTTTGAAACCGCAGACGCCTGCGCCGCGAAGGGCCTGCGGGTGCTGTGCCTGGCGCACACCGACGCCCCCCTCACACCAGATGGCGCGCTGCCGCCGCAATTGCGCTGTGTGGCCCTGGTGGTGCTCAGCGATACCATCCGCGCCGAAGCGCCCGACACCTTCCGTTTCTTTGAAAACGAGGGGGTGACACTGAAGGTGATATCCGGCGACGAGGCGCTTACCGTAAGCACCATTGCCGCTAAGGCGGGCATAGCGCACGCCGATAAGTACATAGACATGAGCGGCCTGCCCGCCGACACCGATTTGTGCGCTATAGCAGAGCAATACACCGTATTTGGCCGGGTAAACCCCCAGCAAAAGCGCGCGCTGGTGGCCGCGCTGAAGCAAAACGGCCACACCTGCTGCATGACGGGTGACGGCGTGAATGATGTGCTGGCCATGAAAGAGGCCAGCTGTAGCGTGGCCATGATAGGCGGCAGCGACGCCGCGCGCGGCGCGTGCGATTTTGTGCTGATGACCAGCAATTTCGCGGCCATGGTAGACGTGCTGCGCGAGGGCCGCCGGGTGATTAACAATATCGAGAGCGTGGCCTGCATGTATCTGGTGAAAACCATCTACTCCACGCTGCTGTCGCTCATTTACACCTTCATGCCCTTCCCCTACCCCTTCCAGCCCTTGCAAATGACGCCCATCAACACCTTCACCGTGGGCATCCCCTCCTTTCTCCTGGCCCTGCGCGGAAACTACCACAAGCCAGAAGGCCGCTTTCTGGCAAACATCCTCCAAAACTCGCTGCCGGCCGCGCTTATCGTGGTGTTCAATATCCTGGTGGTGCAGCTGGCGGGCATTTGCTTTGGTTTGTCGGGGCTGGAAACCTCCACCATGAACGTGCTGCTTACCGCCGCGGTGGGCTTTATTGTGCTGTACAGCGTGGCAACCCCCCTTAAAAAGCCGGAGGCCGCGCTGGTGTTTGCGCTGGCGGCGTTGTTTTTGGGCTGTGTGCTGTTCTTTGGCTGGTTTTTCGGCTACGGCGGCTTTTTCAGCCGCAACATGTTTTTCTGGCTGCCGCTGGTGTTCATCAGCCACCGCATGTTCCGCTTTTTATCGGGCCTGGTGCACAGGCAGGTAACAAAAAAGCGGCCTGTATAGGCCGCTTTTATTGATAGCTTTACACCGGCTTGTGCTTTACCGGGATAATACTGAGCAGGTAGAACGCAGCTGCCAGCGCCAGGCAAACGGGAATATGCACCAGGGCGTTGGAGTTGAGGAGGATGAGCCCGAAGAAGGCAATCAGCACCTCGCGCAGCACCGGGATGGGCGTAAACACGGCAATGATGGCGACCACCACCACGTCTACCACCCAGCCGTACCAGAAGGTTTGGATGGTGGTAAGCAGGTGGGCCGTGGCGGCCAGCAGCAGCAGGAAGGCAAACTGCTGGAAAAAGGCCACAATCAAGATGTTTTGGCTCCAACCAAAAACATCCAGCAGGTTCCAAACTTGTACCCTGGGCGGAATGGTCAGCAGGCCGTCCACCGCGAGGTACATCAAGGTGTTAAACGCCGAGGCAACGAAGGCGAGGATGCCATAGTTGATGGCGCATCCCTTGATGTAGGTAGCCTTCTTCACGTTCAGGTTCATAAACTTGCGGAAGTGCAGCGCCGGCACAAAAACGGCGAACAGCACCACCAATAAATACGCGTAAGAACCTGGGCTCGGCTGGTGATTCTCGGTACCCTCCACAAGGATGTTGATTGGGAGATTGATAAATACGGTAGCGACCACCACCGCAAATATAAGATAGGCCAGCCGCGACGTACGAAAATTGATATTGGCTACCGCCATTGCGTTTTTCATGTTGTTTTCCCCTTTGCTCTATTCTTCACCCACCAGGCTTACAAAGAAATCTTGCAAGCCCAGGTTGGCCACCGAAACCTGTGCGTTACCCTCAACGCGCTTATCGAACACGTACTTTGACACAAAGCCGCCCGCACGGGTTTCGCCAATCACGTTCAGACCCTCTACCGCCGCTTCCACCGGCTCGGCCAGCCCGGTTACCGAGTACGCCTTCTCCGCAATTTCATCCATTGGGCTGTGCAGCAGCAGCCGCCCCGCGTCTATAATCACCAGCTGCCCGGCCACCGTGGTCATCTCGTCAATCAGGTGGGTGGAGATTATGATGGTTTTGGGCTTGCTTTGGTTGCTTTCCAAAAGCAGGTTGTAAAAGTTTTTGCGCATCACCGCGTCAAAGCCCAGCACCGGCTCGTCCAAAATCAATATTTTCTTTGTGCTGGCCATGCCCAAAATGGTGTTCACCATCACCTTCATGCCAAACGACAGCTGCTTATAGCGCTTGTTCAAATCCAGCTTAAACTTCGCGGCCAGCATCAGCGCAAATTCGTAGTCGCTGTCGCCCAGCTTTTCGGCGGCGCGGAACAAGGCGCGCAGCTTCATGTTAAACTGGGCGGCGTTGCTCTCGATAAAATGCACGTCTTCCGGCATTTGCAGCATGTTCACACTGCGGCCGTTCACTTGCACATTCCCGCTGCTGGCATTGATGTGCCCGGCAATCAGCTTTAGCAGGGTGGTTTTGCCCGCGCCGTTGCGGCCCAGCAGGCAGTAAATACCCGGCATTTGCAGCGAAAGGCTTATGCCGTCCAGCGCCCGCGTGTGGCCGTAGTACTTGTTTACGTCCGTCAGTTGTATCACTTAGATTCCCCCTGTAATAATGTGGGCAAGCTCCTGCCTGGAGATGCCAATTTTTTGTGCGTACTCAATAAATTCCGGTAATGCGTCTTCGTAAAACTGCTTTTTGCGCTGGTCCATAATCAGTTCCTGGGCCTTTTCGGTAACCGCCATGCCAAGCCCCCTTTTCTTGGTAACCACGCCCCTGTCTGCCAAAATGCTCACCGCCTTCACAGCCGTAGTGGGGTTCACATTCAGCAGCTTGGAAATCTGGGTGGTAGAAATAATCAATTCGCCCACCGCGTATGTTCCCGCCAAAATGCCGTCTTCAATCATTTCCACTATCTGTACAAACACCGGCTTCTCTGTCTTCATGGTCACCGCCTTTCCCGGTTTGTGGGTTGCATGGTTAATGAGTTAACTCACTAACCAATTTATAGCACAGTGCTATTGGCTTGTCAAGCACTATTCAAAAATAATTTTTAAACAATTTTAGAACCGCCCGCAAGGCAACTTGCCTGGCGGGCGGTTCCACAAAGAGGAGAGGAAGGAGGTCTGCAAAAGAAAGAGGTGCGGGGAGATTGGCCTTGACGCCTAAACTGCCCCGGCGGCACGCACCAGCGCGCGGATGTTGCCGCCCGGTGTGCCGGGCGATACCCCGCCGCCCGCCGACAAAAGCAGGCCCGTGGCCGTGCCGTGCGCCGCCAGCACCTGCCGGGCCGCGGCTTCGGCTTGCTGCGCGCTGCCCTGCGCCAGCACCTGCAAGGGCGGCACATTGCCCACCAGGCACACTTTATCGCCCACCAGGCGGCGCACTTCGTCAATGGGTTTCTCGTGCGTGAAGTTGAACAGATTGATGCCCATATCCGCCAAATACGGGTAGCTGGCGGGGTTGTCGGTGTCGTTGTGCAGCATTTTTACGGGCACGTCAAAGGCGGCCAGTATCTTGGCAAAATACGGCTGCGCAAACACTTCAAAATCCTCGGGGGATAAAAACCCGATGATATCATCCAGCAGCAAAACGCCCTGCACGCCGCCCACCGCGTCGGCCTGGGCTTGCAGCCACTGCCGCACCAGCGCGGCCAGTTTATCCAGCAGGCGGTGGGTTTCGTCCGGGTACAGTTTCAGCGCCAGCAAAAACTCCGACACACCCATCATGTGCGTGGCCACATTCAGCGGGCCGCGCGCGGCCACCATGCAGATATTTTCGCCCGCTTCGCGCACCCACTCGCTTGCCCGGCGGTAATAGTTCAGGGCCAGGGGCATCAGGCCGTCGCGCAGGGGGTTGGGCACGGGCAGGCCGGCCAATACGCCAATGTCGTCGCAATCGCTTATCATGTGCCCAATGGTGGGCGGGCGGTCTGTGTAAAAGTTTACCTTGCAGCCATAAGCCGAGGGCTCTGCCGCCATGCCAAACTCTACCCAGTAATCGGGCAAAAACAGCACCTCGGGGAAATCTTCGCGTATTTGCCGCTGGCAGCGCCACCAGGTGGGCAAATCAGTCATATAATCCAGCGTGTTCACGCCCATATATCCGGGTATCCACGGGCTGTCCACTATCAGCGCCACCGGCGCTTGCCCGGCCGGGGCGGCACTGGCACAGCTTAGCAGCTGCTTCCATTGGGCTTGGGTCATGTTTCTCAACTCTTTTCTAAAGAGGGCTAAGGGCAGCGCACGCTTTCACGGCGCACAGAGCCTCTTCAATTTCTTCGCCGGTGGTGTACCGGCTAAGCGAAAACCGAATGGCCGACAGCGCCAGCGGCGCGGGCAGGCCCATGGCCAGCAGCACCGGGCTGGGCAGGGCCGCGCCCCCGCCGCAGGCCGCCCCGCTGGAAGCACATATGCCTTTTGCGTACAGCTTGGCCAGCAAGTGCCGGCCGTTTGCGCCGGCAAAAGCGGCGCACACCAGCCCCGGCACGCGGGGGGCGCTTCGCGCAATCAAGGTGCAGCCGGGTATCTCCAGCAAGCCGTTTTCCAGCACTGCCGTCAGGCGGCCCATTGCGCGCAGGGCCGCTTGCGCGGCCTCACCTTGGCCGTCTTCCAGCGCCGCCGCCATGCCCGCAACGCCGGGCGCATTCTCTGTGCCGGGGCGCATGCCGCGCTCTTGCCCGCCGCCCGCCAGCCATGCCGTAAGCGGCACGCCGCGGCGGCACACCAGCGCGCCCGCCCCCTTGGGCCCGTGGAACTTGTGGGCGGAAAGGCAAAGCATATCCACCCCAAGCGCCGCGGCATCCACCGGGATTTTGCCTGCGGCCTGGATGGCGTCGGTGTGGCACACAATGCCCCGCTCGCGGCACAAGGCGGCAATGGCCCGCACCGGCTGCAATGCCCCGGTTTCGTTGTTGGCCAGCATCACGCTTACCAGCGCCGTATCGGTGCGCAGCGCCGCCGCCACGGCGGCGGCGCTTACCACACCGCTGTTATCCGGGCGCACCAATGTATAGGCAAACCCCTCGCACTCCAGCGCGGCGGCGGTGTTTAGCAGCGACACATGCTCGATGGCCGACAGCACCCAGTGACGCTTACCCTGCCGCGCGCCCGCTTGCAGGGCCATGCGCGGCGCCCAGTTGTTCGCCTCTGTGCCGCCGCCGGTAAACAGCACCTCGGCGGGGTGCGCACCCACGGCGCGGGCAACCGTGTGGCGCGCGGTTTCTAAAACCGCCTTGGCCTGCTGGCCCGCCGGGTGCGGGCTGGAAGGGTTGGCATACACCGTTTCCATGGCGTGGGCGGCGGCCCGCAGCGCCGGGGCACAAACCCGGGTGCTGGCCGCGTTGTCCAGATATACCACGCCTAAGCGCCCGCCAGGGTTACAGCCTGCATCTGCGCTTTCACGCTCAGCTCCGCCGCCAAAAAGGCATGTTCCTGCGTCATGGCGTTTTCGGTGCGGTTCAGGCAGTCTAAAATCAGCTGGCCAAAAAACGGATACCCCACCTTGCCATGCAAGGCATAGTGCATTTCTCCCTGCCCGTTGGCCAGGAATAAATGGGCCGGGCCGTCGTTTGTACCCAGGTTCATGTACTTGCGCTGCTCGATATACCCCTCTGTGCCTAAAATAAAGGTGCGCCCGTCGCCCCAGGTTTGCAAGCCGTCCGGCGTAAACCAATCCACCCGGAAGTAGCCGCTGGCGCCGCTGTCGGCCACCAGCATCACATCGCCAAAATCATCCAGGCCGGGGTACTGGGGATGGTTGTAGTTGGCAATTTGGCTGCGCACCACCTGGGCGCTTTTTGCGCCGGTGTAGAATAGAAATTGCTCTATCTGGTGGCTGCCGATATCGCACAAGATACCGCCGTAGTGCTCCCGCTGGAAAAACCAATCCGGCCTGCCTTTGGGGTTGCCAATGCGGTGGGGCCCCAGGCCCATCACCTGCACCACCCGCCCAATCGCGCCCTGCTCCACCAATTGCCCGGCAAACACGGCGGTTTCCACGTGCAAGCGCTCGGAGTAATACACCATGTACTTCTTGCCGGTTTGCGCCACCTTTTCCCTGGCCAGGGCCAGCTGCTCCAGGGTGGTAAGGGGGGCTTTGTCTGTAAAATAGTCCTTGCCGGCGTCCATTACGCGCAGGCCCAGGGCGCAGCGCTGGCTGGTAACGGCCGCCCCGGCCACCAAGCGCACCTCGGCGTCCTGCAATATCTCGTCCAGGGTTTGCGCCGGTTTTGCCTGCGGAAATTCCTTACAAAACGCCTGTACCTTGGCGGGGTCGGGGTCGTACACCCATTTTAAGGTAGCGCCCGCCTCGCACAAGCCCCCCGCCATGCCATAGATGTGGCCATGGTCCAGGTGGGCGGCGGCAAACACAAATTCGTTTTCGCCTACCACCGGGCGCGGGATGCCCTTGGGGGCGTAGTTCATGCCTGATTCTTTCATCTGTGTTTCTCCAATATGTTATAGCTTCATCTTATAATCGCTGCCAACCGTGATGTCGCCTTCCAGCTCTTGCAGCGAGGTGGTTTTTTCGTAAAAGCGCGGCGCACCTGCCAAAATGCCGTCCACCGTGTAAAAGCTGTCGTTGGGGCTTAGCGGCAGCTTGGCCGGGGCGGCGGTGCTGCCCGCCTTGTAAATGGCCGTTATCATCTCTATGGCGCGGCGGCCCTCCGTGCCGTCTATCAGCGGCGGCGTGCCGGTTTCCAGCGCGCCTAGCACATTGTCTATCTGCCCGGTGTGGCCGCTGTGGGCCAGCGGCGGCTGGCTGTTCACAAAGTCGTTCAGCTGCTGTATCAGCGCCTCGTTGGGCTTAGGGAAGCCATTGGGCTGCGACACACTGGCCGCCACCTTCCACGGCACCGATACCCGCGCGTGCTGGGCCTGGAAAATAACCTGCTGCTCTTCGCCGTGGTGAATTACCGAGCTGGTAATTTGCCCCAGCGCGCCGCCGGGATATTGCAGCACCGCCACCGAAACGTCCTCCACCTCGGCATTGTCGTGCGCGGCGTTGCTTAAAACGGCGGTAACGGTTTCGGGCAGGCCCATCATCCACATCAGCATGTCGATGTGGTGCACGGCGTGGTTCAGGGTACAGCCGCCGCCCTCCTTGTCCCATCGGCCGCGCCACCAAAGGTCGTAATAGCTGTGGCCGCGCCACCAGTGCGAATCTACCTGCGCGTGCAGCACCTTGCCCGCAAGGCCGCTGTCCAGCAGTTTTTTTAAGCTCATCACCGGGTCGCGGAAGCGGTTTTGCGCCACCACCGACAGCATCTTCCCGCTTTGCTTTTGCGCCGCCAGCATGGCGTCACACTCTTGCAGGCTGGCGGCCATGGGTTTTTCTACCAGCACGTTGCAGCCCGCGTTTAAGCTGTTGATGGCAATTTGCGCGTGGGTAAAAGGCGGCGTGCACACGCTTACCAGCTGGATATCCCCCTGCTTCAGCATCTCCTCGTGACTGCTGTACACCCGTGCGCTTTCAAGGCCATAGCGCGCCTTCGCGTCCTCGGCGCGCTTGGGCAGTATATCCGCCAGCGCCACAATACGGCAGCGCTCTGGAAAAGCCAGGTATCCCTCGATGTGAAGACGGGAAATATTCCCCACGCCCACAATGGCGATGTTTATCATACTTCCACCTCCATGGGCAGCGGGCGCTGGCCGTACAGGGCCACACTGCGTTCGTCCGGCTGGCAAAAGCCCACATGCAGGGTGTGCCGGCCTTTAATCACCTGCAAATCGCCGTTTTCGTCGTACCGGGCGTAGGCGCTGGGGTGAATGTTTACGTGTACTTGCTTTTCTTCGCCCGGCTGTAAAAACACCTTGCTGATGCCGCACAGGCTGTGCCGCTCTTTTTGCCCCGGGCTTTGCACGTACACCTGCACCGTTTCGCGCGCCGCCACGCGGCCGGTGTTGCGCACGGTTACGGTGCAGCCCTTGGCGTTTGCTTCCAGGTCATCGGCTTCAAACCGGGCATATCCCAGCCCAAAGCCAAAGGGGTACAGCGCCTCGCCGTTAAAGTACCGGTAGGTGCGGTTTTCCATGCTGTAATCGCAGAAATGCGGCAAATCTTCATCGCTGCGGTAGAAGGTAAGCGGCAACTTGCCCTCGGGCGAAAAGCCGCCAAACAAAGCCTGGGCAATGGCCGCGCCGCCCATGGCGCCCGGGTAAAACGCCTGCATCACCGCGCCGGCGTTTTCGTCGGCCCAGCCCACGGCCAGGGCACTGCCGCTCAGCAGCACCACTATCACCGGCTTGCCGCCGGCGGCCTCCACCACCTTTTGCAGCATCAACAGCTGCTGGCCGGGCAATTGGATGTTTGGCTTGTCGCCGCCGACACCCAGGGAATAGGCGTCGCTCTCTTCGCCTTCCATGTCGGCGTCCAGCCCCAGGCACACCACCACGGCATCGCTGTTTTTGGCCACCGCGCAGGCCTCGGCAAAGCGGTCTCCGGGGATGCTGAGGGTGGTGCTGGTATCCTTGAACAAATGGCAGCCCGGGGCAAACAGCACCCGGATATCCTGCGCCTCGCAAAGCTCGCGTATGCCCATCAGCGGGGTGATGTGCTGGCTGGCCGTGCCCTCGTAGTTGCCCTCTAAGGCGCGGCGGCTGTCGGCGTTCGGGCCAATCACGCCAATGGTGCGTATGGCCGCCGTGCTAAGCGGCAGGCAGCCGTCGTTTTTCAGCAGCACCAGGCAGCGCTTGGCCACCTCCAGGTTAAAGGCGCGGTAGGCCGGGCTGTCGTTTTCGGCATAGCTGATGCCCGCGTAGGCCGGGTGCTCGGGCGCGCCCAGCATGCCCAGGCGCATGCGGGTGGTAAACAGGCGGGTTACGGCGGTGTCTATCTGCTGCTCGGTTAACAGCCCGTTTTGCACGGCTGTAAGGGCGTGGCCAAACATGTTGCCGCAGTTCAAATCGCAGCCGTTGCTTATGGCCAGCGCCACCGATTCATCCGGCGTTTTGGTAATTTTGTGGTTCTCGTGGAAATCTTTAATGGCCCAGCAATCGCTCACCACGTGGCCGTCAAAGCCCCATTTGTCGCGCAGGATATCTTTCAAAAGCAGCTTCGAGCCGCAGCAGGGCTCGCCCAGGGTGCGGTTGTAGGCGCCCATCACGGACTCTACCCCGCCCTCCACCACGGCGGCTTCAAAGGCGGGCAGGTAGGTGTTCCACAAGTCATACGCGTCGCACTCGGCGTCAAACTCGTGGCGCAGGCTCTCCGGGCCCGAGTGCACCGCAAAGTGCTTGGCGCAGGCCGCGCTCTTCAAAGCGTCGCGGTTGGGGCCTTGCAAGCCCTTGATAAACGCCACGCCCAGGCGGGCGGTAAGCCAGGGGTCTTCGCCGTAGGTTTCGTGCCCGCGCCCCCAGCGCGGGTCGCGGAAGATATTCACGTTCGGGCTCCAGAAGGTGAGGCCCTTGAATATATCGTGGTCGCCCTCGGCCTGGGCCGCGTAATACTTGGCACGCCCTTCGGTGGCAATCACGTCGGCCACTTCCAAAAGCAGGTCTTCGTCAAAGGTGGCCGCCAGCGCAATGGCCTGCGGGAACATGGTGGCTACGCCCGCCCGCGCCACGCCGTGCAACGCCTCGTTCCACCAGTTGTAGCTGGGGATGCCCAGGCGCTCTACCGCAGGGGCGCCGTGCAGCATTTGCAGCACCTTTTCCTCCAGCGTCATTTGTGCCACCAGGGCGGCGGCCTCCTTCTTGATGTCAAACATACATACATCCCCCATTCAAAAGATTGCTTTATATTTACTGTCGTCACAACAAAGTGCAAACCTGCGTATTATCTGGCCCCTTGCCGGTAAGCACCACATTCCTGTGCACAGTAGGTTCTTGTTAAGGTATCCCAATCGTACGGCGAATCTTGCGGCCTATGATACAACCAAAATTCCCGCTCTTCACTAAAATATTCCTCGTAGCTTAATTCTGACACCGGAATCTCCTCGGAAACGGATGTGCTTGTGTCGGTGCTGCTGCCCCCCTGCATGCTTGTATTCACCTCGGAAGACGTGCCGCTTTGTACGGTGCTGGACGGCGGCACAGGCGGCGAAGCCGTGCTAGGCACAGAAATGGACACGGACGAACCGCCCGCGCCGCCGCAGGCGGCCAGCAGGCAAAGCAAGAGCAGGGCGCTAAAAAGCTTGGGAAATTGCTTGGCTGTGGGTTTCATGGGCAAACACTTCTTTTCCGTGCGTGCTACTGATTCGTCATCTCGCCAGCGGCTGGCGCGCGGCTTGCAAAACTTCTTCAAGCGCGGGTTTGGGGTTGTGCGCGTCGTCAAACAGCAAGGGCCAGTTTTTGCGTTTTTTCACCGGAAAGTTCGACAGCCAGGAGGTGTCGTCGGCCAGCCCCCACAGCGTAACGCCGCTGACGTAGCGATGGTAGCGGCGCAGCACCTCGAACACCTGGCGGTAGCGCTTCGCCTGCAATTCTATCAGCTCTTGGGGCGGCTGGGTGTACACTGTGTGGTCTTCAAAGGCAAACAGCGAGATATCCAGCTCCGTCACCTGCACCTGCAGCCCCAGCGCCGCGTATACCTCAATGGCTTCGGCTATTTCGTCCGCAGACGGGCCGTACAGGTTGTAGTGCCCCTGCATGCCAATGCCATCTAGCGGCACGCCGTCGGCACGCAGGGCGCGGGCCAATTCGGCAATGCGGCCGCGTTTGGCGGGCGCGGTTTCGTTGTATTCGTTCAAAAACAGCACACAGGCGGGGTCTGCCTTGCGGGCAAAGCGAAAGGCATGGGCAATATAGTCGTCGCCAATGGCGGCGCGCCAGGGGCTTTCCCGCAAAAGGCCCTTGCCATCGTCATCTTCAATGGGCTCGTTCACCACGTCCCAGGCGTAAGCGGCGGCGCAAAAATGCCCCATCACCGTGCTGATATGGTCTTCCATGCGGGAGAGCACCAGCGCGCGGGAAGCCTTTTCGCCCCCCTGCGCAAAAAACCAGCCCGGTGTTTGGTTGTGCCATACCAGCGTGTGCCCGCGCAGCCTCTTCTTGCTTTGCATGGCATAATCCACAATTTTATCGGCATACCGAAAATTATACTCATCCTCACTGGGGTGCATATACATGGGTTTCATGTAATTTTCGGCGGTGAGGCTGTTAAAATGCCGCAGCAAGCGCCGGTGCGAGCGCAGGGACGCCAGGGTAACGGCCGCACCCACGGGAAAGTATGCCTGATACGCCTGCGCCAGATTATCCATGTTCCCTCCTAACCCAGCCACGGCAGCACATGCCGCCACACGGCACGCAAAATGTCATTCGCGCAGGTTTCGTTGTGGGCGGTAACCGCCACCACAGCCCGCTGGGCGGGCAGCACAACGCTGAACTGGCCAAACTTGCCGTCGGCCCGGTACGCGCCGCTTTGGCTGCAGCGCCACAGCTGGTAGCCGTAGCCGCATTGGCTTTCGGTGTCTTCAAAATTCTCCGTGGATACGGTATCCTCGGCGGCGGCCCGCACATAAGCCTGCGAAACCAGCTGCTTGCCCGCCCATTGGCCCTGCTGAAGCAGCAGGCGGCCAAAGCGCGCAAACTCTTCGGTTTTAAGGTGCAAGCCCACCGCGCCCAGGCTGTGGCCGCGCGGGCAGGTGTGCCATTGGGGGTTTACAATGCCCAGCGGGGTAAACAAGCGGTCCATCAAATAATCGCGCAGGGTTTGGCCGCTGGTGGCCTGCACAATGCGCGAAAGCATATACGTGCAGCCGTTGTCGTAGTAAAAGCGCGTACCGGCCTCGTGCTGCATGGGGCGCGCGAAGAAAAGGCGCGCCCAGTCTTCCCCCACCGGGTGGGCCGCTTCGTCCGCTGTAAACAAAGAGCTTTCGTACCCCGCGCACATGTGCAAAAGGTGCTGCACGGTCAGGCGCTCGGCTTCGGGGTGCACCGGCACGCCCAGCAAATCGGCCACACCGTCCGAAAGGGAAACACGCCCCTCGCCAATGGCCATGCCCACCGCCACACTGGTGAACGCCTTTGAGCCGGAATACAGGTGCACCCGCTCGTCTTCCCTGAAGTGGTGCGAAACCGCCTCTTGCCCCTCGCGGTATACATGGATGCCGTACACACCCAGGGCCTGTGCCTTGGCCGCCGCGATAAACCCGTTCAGTAACTCGCTGTTCATCCTTCCTCCTGCCCCAAGTGTTGATGAATCATTGGCAGAATAACCAGTTTTTGCCTACTCGTTTTCGTATCTTTGAACAATATCATAGCATCCACCTTGCAAAAGCCCAATGGATAAACTATAGTAAATTTGTGATTATCAAAGGCGTTACCGTGGATGGCACAAAGGGGGGCCGTAATGGGGATTGAAGATTACGGGAACTGCTCGCCCAGGATAGAATACTATGTGAGCCGCAAGTGCACGCCCTCGTGGGAGATAGAGGAAAGCGTGATAGATTTTACCGACCTTACCTACGTGGTGCGGGGCAGCGCCCTGTACTACATAGGCACTAAAAAGTATCGCGTATCGGGCGGAGATTTGCTGTGCGTTCCGCTGGGCAGCCTGCGCTCGGCGGTAAGCGTGCCAGACGATTTGATGGAGTGCCATTCCATCAACTTTTTGCTGTATTCGCACACGGGGCAAACCATGGCGCTGCCCTTCCCGCTGGTGTGCCGCATTGGCCACCAGGCCGACATTATTGCCCTGTACCGCGATTTGAACGCCGAGTGGCTGCGCCGCACGCCCGGATACGAATTGAAGGTGCGGGCCTACACGCTTTTAATTTTACAGCGTTACTTCGAGCTGATTGTGTACAAGAGCGATTCCGGCAACATGGACAAGCGCATATTGAAATGCATCCGCTACATTACAGACCACTACGCCGAACCCATCTCTATCCACGATTTGGCCGCCCTGGTGGGGCTGAACCATGTGTACCTTGGCAATTTGTTTAAGCAATGCACCCGTATGACCTTTCGCCAGTACCTTACCTCCATACGCCTGAACCACGCCGAAGACATGCTGAGAAGCGGCGAATACAACGTGAACGAGGCCGCCCTGATGTGCGGTTATACCGACATTTTCTACTTTAGCAAGGTGTTTAAGGAAAACCGGGGCGTTTCCCCCTCCAAAATGCTGGGGGAAGGGTCATAGACAGTATACCATGACAAATGTCATGCTGAAAACCCGCCCCTGTCACTGTGTGTGGCGGGGGTTTTGCTGTATGATGCACACATGGCTGGGGCGTCGGAGACACCGCCCCCCCCACAGAATGAAGAGGAGGCATCCATGCAAGACTTTGTAACCGTAGACAAGCTAACTAAAAAGTACGGCGAAGTTACCGCCGTAGACAACCTGAGCTTTAGCGTAAAGGAAGGCGAGATTTTTGGCTTTTTGGGCCCAAACGGCGCGGGCAAAAGCACCACGCTGAACGTGCTGTGCACCCTTACCGGCTACGATAAAGGCACGGTGCGCGTGGGCGGCTACCGCCTGGAGCAGGACGAGCGGGCCATCAAGTCCATCATTGGCCTTGTGCCGCAGGACATTGCGCTGTACCCCACCCTTACCGCCCGCGAAAACGTTTCGTTTTTTGCCTCTCTGTACGGATTAAGCGGCGCGCGCCTGCGCACGGCGGTGGCCGACGCCCTGGGCTTTGTGGGCCTAAGCGAGCAAGCCAAAAAACCGGCCGGCAAGCTAAGCGGCGGCATGCAGCGGCGGCTGAACATTGCCTGCGGCATTGCCCATAACCCAAAGCTGATAGTGATGGACGAGCCCACCGTGGGCGTAGACGCTCAAAGCCGCGAGCACATCATGGAATCTATCCGGGTGCTGCGCCAGCGCGGCGCCACCATTATCTACACAAGCCACTACATGCCCGAGGTGCAGGAAATCTGCGACCGCATCGCCATCATCGACCATGGCCGCCTGGCCGCCATCGGCACGGAGGAAGAGCTTTTGGAAGTGGTGACCGACGTGAAAAGCATCACGGTGGAAACCCGCCTGCCCGAGGGCCAGAGCCCGGACACCTTGACCAGCCGCCTGGCGCTGATACCCGATGTGCGGCGGGTGGCCTACGACACCGAAAGCGGCCAGCTGAAACTGGATGTAGCGCTTAGCTTTACCGCCGTAACGCCCATTTTGCAGGTGATGCTGGAGCTTGGCGCACCCGTTACCCAGCTGAACTGCGAAGCGCCCGACCTTGAAACCACCTTCCTGGCCCTTACCGGCCGGGAGCTGCGGTAAGGGGGAGAGCAATGCTTGCACTGATAAAACGCGATTTGATAAGCCTTTCGCGGGATAAGGGCGCGTTGTTTTTCATCGTGCTGTTCCCCTCGCTGCTGGTGTTTTTGCTGGGCAACCTTTTGCAAAACATGGACAATTCCGATTCGGTGATAGAGCCTATCCGCATGGCCTATACCGTGGAAACCGAAGACCCCTTGGCGCTGGCGGCGGTAGACGCCCTGGCCAGCGCGCTAAAGGACAACGCGACGGTGGAATTTGCCGAAACCGACGATGCCGAAAACGCCCAAAGCCGTGTGAACGCGGGCGAACTGGCCGCGGCCGTGCGCTTTACTGATGGCTTTGGCACAGTGGTGTATGAGGGTTTCGACACCATCCGAAACCGCGCCATCGACAGTATTTTCCGCGGCTTTTCACGCCAGGCGGCCAGCGCGGCCGTGCTGGGGGCTACCGAGCCCGAAAAGCTGGGCGAGATGGCTACGGCGGCCACCGCCGCCGCCGAAAGCCTGGTGGCGCAAAAGCACTTTGGCTACCGGCGCAGCATGCTGGACTACTACGCCGTGGCCATGTGCGTGATGATTGTGTTTATGGGCAGCGGCATCGCGGGGTCCACCACCTTGTACGACGGCAAGCGCGACGGCACCCTGCGCCGCACCCTGGCCTCGCCCAAAAACCGCGCCAGCATGTATGTGCAAACGGTGTCTAGCGGCGTGGTGCAGTGCGTGCTGCAGGTGCTGTGCGTTATGCTGGCCAGCACCCTGCTGTTTGGCGCGCGCTACGCAAACACCTTTGCCGACAACCTGCTTTTGTTTGCGCTGCTGGTGCTGGCGGGCCTGGCCGCAAACGCCGTGGGTATGCTGCTGGGGCTCTTGGTCAACGTCAACCCCATGGTCATTCTCATGCCAATTTTGTGGGTTTTAATGTTCTTTTCCGGCACGTTCAGCAAAGAGATATTTGTAGACGGCATCTCCAACTACTCCCCCGTGTGGATGCTACAGAACGCCGCGTTTGATTTAACCGTGTTTGGCCGCGGAGAAAAGTGCCTGTGGGCCATGCTGGCCTGCGGGGCGGTGCTGGCGCTGGCAACCCTTGTAGGCGCGTTATTATTCCGCCGGAAAGGCCTGGTGGCAAAATGAGAAAAACCCTGATTCTATTGCTGAACACCCTGCGCCGCTCGCGCATATTCCTGCTGGTTGCGTTGTTTGGCGGCGGCCTGATGTGCCTTACCTACGCGGGCATGTCCTCGCTGATAGGCCAGATGTACGAGGGCATCCCCATTGGCTTTTACCCGCACGAGGAAACGGCGGTGACGGCGGATTTGCGAAGCTATCTGGCCGGCGAGCTGGGCATGCAGGTTACCGAGAGCACCGATACAGAAATATTGAACACCGAACTGGTGGAAAAGCACATTGCCGCCGTGGTGGAAGTGCCCCCGGGTTTTGAGGCTGCCCTTTTAAGCGGCAATGCCATACCCTTGCAGGTAAGCTTCTTAGACGATTACGCAAACTCTGCCTTTGTGATGGGCTACCTGGAAAACTACACCGCAAGCCTGGCCACCCTGGCCCTGGGGGCAAACGGCAATGCCGGCGCGCTGGAAAGCATGATGGATGCCCTGCAAAGCACCATGGTGCCGCCGGATATACAGGAAAGCGACAGTGACGCACATATTGCCGCCACCCAGCAAAACGCTTTCCGCCAGGTCATCGGATTCTACCTCATGTTTTGCTTTTTGCTGGCGTTCGGCCTTTCCACCCAGCTGCTGGACGACCGCAAAAAAGGCCTGTACGCGCGCATGAAGGCCAGCAGCCTGCGCACCGTGCAATACCTGGCGGGCACGTGCGTGCCCAACATGCTGGCCGCCATTCTTCTCATCGCGCCGTTCTTTGTGTATGTGGCCGCCACCGGCCAATCCACCGGCATGCATATCTGGCAGGCCGCGCTGCTGTGCTTTATCTACGCCCTGTTTGTAATGGCCTTTGGCATTGTGGCAGCCATGTACCTTAGCAGCCGCAACGCCCTCACCGCCGCCATTGTGGGCACGGCCACCATTACCTGCATGCTGGGCGGGGCTTACTTCCCCCTGTCTACCTCACCCCAATTTTTGCAGCAGCTGGCCCGTGCCATGCCTCAATATTGGCTGATGGACGCAGTTTACACCCTGCAGGCAGACCCCACCGCCGGATGGCTGCTGCACGCCGGTATCCTCTCGCTGTTCGCCCTGCTGTTCTTTATTGTGGCGGGCATCCGCTTTGTGCAGGGCGGCAAACGCAAACGCGCCGCCCAGTAAAATATGATATAATAGAATCCGGTATCGCCGGATTCTATTATTCTTTTGGAGGCGCGTGATGCGGCAAGAGCAGATATTTGTCTTCCTGTACGGCTTGCTGGTGGGCACGGTATGCATGCTGATGTCACCCGCCGCCCCCATCCCCACCGAAAGCGCTATTCTGGGCCTGCTGGGGCTGGCCTGCCTTTTGGGCATGCGCCTGCTGCTGGAGCTGGCGGGCCGCCTGCCGTGGCTAAGCTGGCTATTGCTGGCGGTGGCTGTTGCCACCGCGTTTGCCTATGGCGGGGGGCTGTACCCCTTTGGCTGCGTTTTGCTGGCCATGGCGGCCCAGCAGTTTGCGCGCGGCGGGGCGGCGCTGCCGCTTGCCGCCGTGGGAGCCGTTTTGTACGGCATGGTGGTTTGGCCGCCCGCCGTGTCCGTATATATCATGCCTGCTTGCGTTATGCCGCTGTTTGTTCTGCATTTTGTGTTCACCCGGCTGGCGCTTTCGCACGCGCAAACCGCCGCTTGCAGCGAAGAAAACGCGCGGCTGCGCCAGCGCCTGGCCGAGCAGCACAAGATGACAAGCGCCATGGAGCACGCCGCCCGGCTGGCCGAGCGCAACCGCCTGTCCGCCCGCATCCACGACGAAGTGGGCCACGGCATCTCGGGCAGCATTTTGCTACTGGAGGGCGCGCGCCTCTCGATGGACCAGCACCCGGACAAAGCGCGGGAGGCCCTTGCAACCGCCACCGCAAACCTGCGGGCCTCGGTGGACGATATCCGCGCCGCGCTGCGGGAAGAAAGGGTGAAACCGGGCGACGCGGGCCTTGCCCAAATTGCCGCCATGCTGACACGCTTTGAGGTGCAGCACCCGGATATCCACACCCATCTCACCACCGAGGGCGAGCTTTCGGCGTTATCGCCGCTGGTGTGGGTGTGCCTGGCCGAAAACCTGAAAGAGGCGCTGACCAACCTGCTCAAGCACTCCACTGCCCGCAACTTTTCGGTGTCTATCCGCCTGCACAACAAGCTGGTGAAAGCCAGCTTTGCCGACGACGGCCCGGCAAGCCCTTTTACCCCCGGGATGGGCCTGGCCGCCATGGAAGAGCGCTGCGCGCTGTGCCACGGCCGCTGCTTTTTCACCGCCGGGCCCAGAGGGTTCTCTGTGGTGATGACCTTCACGCGGCTGGCGGAGGGGTGACCCGAAGGGCGGGGTGGTTTTTCAGCAGCCCAATGCAGTGCGCAATATATCTTATATATTATTTTGCTATATATAAATTTTACACCTGTTATATGGAGAGCATCTATGACAACCCTCATTCTGGCCGATGATGACCCGATAATTATAAGCGGTTTAACGATGATTATTAACGCGCAGGAGGATATGCAGCTGCTGGGCAGCGCCGCCAGCGGCCAGGAGGCGGTGGCCTTGTGCCGCGCCTGCCGCCCGGATGTGGCGCTGCTGGATATCCGCATGCCGGTGATGGACGGCATTGCCGCCGCGCAGGTGATGATGGCCGAAGGCCTTTGCGCCCCCCTGCTGCTTACCACCTTTGACGAACCGGAGCTGATTGGGCGCGCCTTGGAGATTGGCGCACGGGGCTACATACTAAAAAACAGCCCCACCGAGCGCATTTTGGCGGCCATAAAAACAGTGGCGCAGGGTGGCACGGTGTTTGCGCCAGACATCCTGGACTACATTCGCACCGTGGCACACATCCCACAAAGCAATGCCTTTGCGGGGCTGACGGCAAGGGAATATGAAGTTGTGGAGCTGGTGGCACAGGGGCTGTCAAACGCCCAAATTGCCGAAAAGCTGTTTCTCTCCGGCGGCACAGTGCGCAACCACATCTCCACCATTTTGGAAAAAATGGGCCTCGAGCACCGCACGCAGATTGCGGTAAAGTATTATGTGAGCAGGTAACCTTTATATTATAAGGGTGCCGAAATATATAAAAACTTGCCGCATCTTTTTTCATGCGCTATAATAGTTCTATGCTATGTTACCGTAGTAAAGCTATCAGAATGAGGTGGGTTCATTGTCTAATCAAACGTATAATCCTTTCGAGAACGCGCAAAACCAATTCGACGGCGCTGCCGCCATATTGGATTTGGACGAAGGCACGCGCGCTTTACTGCGCCGCCCCATGATGGAGGCCCATTTTACCATCCCGGTGAAAATGGACGACGGCACCACCAAAGTGTTTCAAGCTTTCCGCATTAAGCACAACACCGCGCGCGGCCCGGCCAAGGGCGGTATCCGCTTTCACCCGCACGAAACCGTCGACACCGTGCGCGCGCTTTCGATGTGGATGACCTGGAAATGCGCCGTGGTAGATATTCCGCTGGGGGGCGGCAAGGGCGGCGTGATTTGCGACCCGCACAACCTCTCCCTGCCCGAGCAAGAGCGCCTGTGCCGGGGCTACGCCCGCGCGCTGTATGCCCAGCTGGGCCCCAACTGGGACGTACCCGCCCCGGACGTGATGACCAACGGCCAGCACATGCTGTGGATTTTAGACGAATACGAAACCCTGAGCGGCGGCCGCTATCCCGGCATGATTACCGGCAAACCCGTGGGCATGGGCGGCTCTTTGGGCCGCACCGAGGCCACCGGCTACGGCGTGGTATATTGCATGAAAGAATACCTGCGTTACACCGGCATCCCGATAGAATCCACCACCGCCAGCATCCAGGGCTTTGGCAACGTGGCCGAGTATGCCGCCCGCATGTACACCCAGCTGGGCGGCAAGGTGGTGGCGGTGTCGTGCTGGAACCAAGCCGACAAAACCGCCTATACCTTCAAAAAGGCCGCGGGCTGCAACATCGAAGAATTGGTGGGCATCAAAGACTCTTTTGGCAGCATAGACAAAGCGGGGGCCCAGGCGCTGGGCTACGAGGTTTTGCCCGGCGACGCGTGGCTGAGCCAGGACGTGGACATCCTCATCCCCGCCGCTCTGGAAAACCAGATTACCCCCGCCGTTTTCGGGCAAATTTCCGCCAAAGTGAAGTTGATTTGCGAAGCCGCCAACGGCCCAACCACGCCGGACTGCGATGCCTTGATACGCGATGCTGGCATTGCCCTGCTGCCAGACTTTTTGTGCAACGCGGGCGGCGTTACCTGCAGCTATTTTGAGCAGGTGCAGTGCAATATGAACTATTTCTGGGAGAAGGACGAGGTGCTGGAGAAACTGGAAAGCGCCATGACCAAGGCCTTCAAAGCTGTGTACGACCTTGCGCAGGAGAAAAACCTGTATCTGCGCGACGCCGCCTACGTGATTGCCGTTAAGCGCGTAGCCGAAGCGGTGAGGCTGAGGGGATGGGCCTGAAAGGCTGATTTTGGCTTGCTTATCGATGCTGAAGAAGTGCGCAATCATCTTGGGAGCAAACAAAATCACCCGCGCCCGGCGAATGAAGC
>QMCE01000339.1_pt1 | contig 48965 bp, 41 predicted proteins | sample 1821851 | NCBI WGS metagenome assembly QMCE01 (sample SAMN09453174, study PRJNA476694) | Termite gut metagenome, whole genome shotgun sequencing project. | isolation source: worker | host: Odontotermes sp. | place: South Africa:Pretoria | collected 2016-01-28 | reverse complement strand
TTCATCATATTTCTTCCTGATTTCGGACATTTTTTGACCTCCCATTCTTTGATGGTTCTATCTTACCATTCTGTCCGAAATTTTAACATGTTCCCAAATGGATTCCGCACGTTTTACCGACACCCGAATACGGGTATTGATAACCATATATTCCCTTTGAAATTAAGATGCCAATCCACTACAATATTTACATATTATTACAGCGAAGAGGCGGCTCAAAACTCAGAGCCGCCTCTTTCTTTCCCACCACTAACCTGAATGATTAAGAGAGGGACGGTTATCTGTATGTCTATCCGGCTTAGGGCAATTCTGGTCATTATCCTGACAAACTTCATCATCATTCTGCTCAGCGTGATGGGCGGTACAGGTTATGTAAGGGAAAATATAGAAAAGTACATAGAAGCGGACATGCTGGTGGTGGCCGACATAGCCGACGAGTTTATAACCGCGGAGCTGGACCTCCTGCGCTCTGACGCCAAAACCGTTGCGGGGACTCTTGCGCTTGCCGGGCCGGAGGAACAAGCCGGGGTCCTTGAGGAACAGGTTTGGCTGTATCCGAAATATACAGGCATGGCGGTCGTGAGCCGCACAGCCGGGGTAAGCGCACATACGGGAAACCCTCCGGATGTGGCAACTCTCATGGATAACGAGTGGATTAATAACGCATTTGCCGGTGAAACGGCGATCACTTCGACGGTCCCTGATGAAGGCGGCGTGGCGTTCTATCTGGCGACTCCTGTTCCCGGAGAGGCCGACCGCATCCTGGTGCTGTCGCTGGACGGCATGTATTTCGCGAATCTGGCCTCCGGATACCATGTGTGGGACACGGGGCATATCTTTATTGACGACAGTAGCGGGACAATAATCGCGAACACCCGCGCCGAGTGGGTGCACAACCGGCGGAACTTTATAGAACAGTCAGTGACCGACCCGCAGTATGAAGAGATAGCCTCAATGCTAAAAAAGGCGATAGCCGGCGAGCGCGGAATCGGGTATTATTCCATGGGCGGGGTCTCGCGGATATGCGCGTACCGGCCAATATCCGGCTCACCAGAGGGTTGGTTCCTCGGAATTGTCGCCCCGCTTTCCGAAAGCCCCGTGGTGAATGTTGACAGAGGGCTTATTATCATTGCGGCGGTAAGCCTTCTGCTTAGTATAGCGGCGGCGGTCATCGCCTCAAAATTCATTAAGAAGCCCTACGAGGAAGTGGCGGAGCTAAAGGAGCGGGCGGAAACAGCCCTGCAAGAGCAGAAAGCGCTGACGGCGGAGCATAAAGCCAGGGATCGTCTGCTGCAAACCGTAAACCAGGCCATCGACCGGCTGCTGCGTTCCGAACCCGAAGATTTTGAGGACACCGTTAATGAATGTATGGGGCTTATGGCGCGGTCTATTGGCGCCGACAGGATGTATATCCATAAAAACCATGTGGAAAGCGGCAAGATATACAATAAGCGGCTGTACGAATGGGCTGAACATGATCAGTCAATCTTGGGGGCAGGCAAGACGTCGCTCTTTTTGTGCGAGGAGGAGGGCGACCTGTTAAAGGACAAGCTCGCGCAGGGTGAAAGCATCCACAGCTTTGTCCGCGACCTGCCGCCCATCTGCCGCAAATGCCTTGGCGTGGAGGACGCACTGCTGGTGCTGGTGATCCCGGTGTTCCTGCGAAATGAGTTCTGGGGCTTTGTCGGCTTTGACAACCGCCACGATGAAAGGCTGCTAACCGAAACCGAGGCTTCGGTATTGCAGTCAGGCAGCCTTCTGCTAGCAAGCGCACTGCTGCGGAACGAGTACATGCTTGAATTGCGGGAAACCACCGTTATGCTCGACACGCTCAACCGCGCGGCGACAACGCTCTTGCGGCAAAAGGACGAAGCGTTCGATGAAGCTATGACTGAGGGAGTCAACTTAATAGCCGGCATCGCGAATATTGACAGAATGTCGATTTTTCGCAATTCGCTCCACCAGGACGGGCTGCATATCTCGCAGATATACCGCTGGTCAAAGGAATCCGGCGGAACGACCGAGCCGCTTCCTACACTTGCGGATATCGCGTATCCCGAGTTGTTCCCGGGTTGGGACGGAATTTTGTCGGTGGGAGAATGCGTCAACAGCCCGGTGGCGCAACTTACGGGGACGGACGCGCTGCGGGAGCGTTACGGCTGCGTTTCGGTTTTTGCGGCGCCTGTGATGAACGAAGGCGAGTTCTGGGGCTTTGCGTTTTTTGAAAACCTGAGCGTTGAGCAGCATTTTACCGTGCAGCAAACGGACGTCCTTCTCTCCGCAAGCCTCATGCTGGCGAACGCTGTCATCCGAAACGAAGAGGCAAAACGAATACGCGAGGCGGAGCAACGCGCCTGGCTTATGCTCAACGCCACCCCCTTAGCCTGCCGCCTCTGGAACAGGGACATTGAGATCATTGAGATAAACGACGCGGTGCTCAAGCTTTATGGGCTGCGGGACAAGCAGGATTATCTTGACAGATTCGCCGACCTGATGCCGGAGTACCAGCCCGACGGGCAAAAGTCCGCCGATATGATATTCAGGGCCGTCGCTACAGCCTTTGAACGGGGTTCATATTCATATGAATCGGTATTACGTTTACTGGACGGGACCCCCGTGCCCACGGAAAACATGCTGTTCCGTGTACCTTACGGCAACGATTTCGTCATCGCCGCGTATTCACGGGATTTGCGTGAGCAAAAGAAAATGATGGCCGAGATCGAGAACACGACTGCCAGGTTGGCTGACGCTCTGGAGGACGCCCAAGAGGCCAATAAGGCCAAAAGCAACTTTCTGGCGCATATGAGCCACGAAATACGCACGCCTATGAACGCCGTAATCGGTCTTTCCCAGCTCATGCTTGACGAGGGCAGCCTCAGCTCCGAGACGGAAACGAATATCGTAAAAATATACAGCGCCGGATCAACGATCCTCAGCATAGTAAACGACGTACTTGACATTTCAAAGATAGAGTCTGGCAAGTTTGAGCTCTACCCCGTGCGGTACGACGTCCCCAGCCTCATCAACGACGTCGTGGCGCAGAATATCGTCCGCATTGGCGAAAAACCGATCGCTTTCAGCCTGGTATTGGACGAAAACATGCCGGGGCAGTTGTACGGCGACGATCTCAGGGTCAGGCAGATATTCAACAATCTGCTTTCAAACGCATTTAAATATACCCATTCCGGCACGGTGACATGGCGGGTGGACTATGAGCGCGACGGGGATTTTGTGTGGCTTGTTTCCAGTGTGGAGGATACCGGGATAGGTATGAAGCCGGAAAGCGTCGCCAAGCTGTTTTCCGAGTACAACCAGGTGGACGCGAAAATCAACCGCAAGGTGGAGGGTACCGGGCTGGGCCTTTCGATCGCCCGAAAAATGGTGCATATGATGGGCGGCGACATAGCTGTGGAGAGCGAGTACGGCAGGGGTTCGACCTTTTCTGTGCGCCTCAGGCAAAGCTTTGTGAGCGGGACTCCTATAGGCGGCGAAGTGGCCGGGCAGCTTATGAGCCTGCGGTTCACGGTTTCAAAGGCCGAGCGCGGCGCAAAGATCCGGCGCGCGGACCTCTCTTTCGCTCATGTACTGGTGGTGGACGACATCACGACTAACCTCGACGTGGTAAAGGGCATGATGAAGCCCTACGGCATGAAAATAGACTGCGTGACCAGCGGGCGGCAGGCGATTGACAGGATTAGAGCGGAAAACGTATGCTACAATGCCGTTTTCATGGATCACATGATGCCGGAGATGGACGGCGTGGAGGCGACGCGGATCATCCGGGAGGAAATCGGTACGGATTACGCCAAAAATGTCCCTGTCGTCGCGCTGACCGCCAACGCTATCGTGGGTAATGAGGAAATGTTCTTGCAGAATGGCTTTCAGGATTTTATCTCAAAGCCCATCGACATGGCGAAACTGGATGCGGTGCTGCGCCGTTGGATTTTAAACAGAGGCGTGGATAAGGCAAGCCCGCCGGATAAGGCGCTTCCTGACAACGCGCCGGTTAATTCAAAACCGGCCGAAATTGCGGTTAACGGAATTGATTGGGGAAAGGCCCTTGAGCGGTTTAACGGCGACGAGTCTGTGCTGATCGGCGTCCTGCGCTCCTATGCCTCCGGCGCCCGTGATATTTTAGGCAGGCTTGCGGCGGCTCTGGCCGCGAATGATCTTAGCGCTTACGCCATTGACGTTCACGGTATAAAGGGCTCAAGCTACGCAATTTTCGCCGGGGAAGTGGGCCGCGCCGCAGAGGCTCTTGAGGCCGCCGCAAATGCCGGGGAAATTGAAACTGTCCGGGCCGGCCACGCTTCATTCTCAAAAAAATCGGAAGACTTAGCGTCTGAAATCTTTAGTGTTCTTCAAAAAACAGACGCGGCGGCTGAAAAGCCAGCCGCCGCTGAGCCTGACCCCGCGCTGTTAAAGGAGCTGCGCGACGCCTGTGGTTCGTTTGATATGGACAGAGTAGACGCGGCGATAGAACGGCTTGAGGCCTTTCGATATGCGCACGGCGGGGAACTTGTCGCGTGGCTGCGCGAAAAGGTGGACGCCATGGAATTTGAGGAAATTGCCGGAAAAATAATCCATTAGTTACTTAGAAACCTGCCGCTTCTTCCACGCATGCATCGCCAGTGTTACCGCAATGACGCCATACGCTACAAAGAGCCTGAAGTACTCGCCGCCAATCTGCGCGTTTCCGAACAGATTGGTTCCGGCGGTAGGCGAAAGAATGAACAGAGTATGAAACAGGATTACGCCCAGCACAGCCTGGGTGGTGGTGGCCCGCTGCACCGACGCGCCGCCCACCAGCAGCGCGGCTATGGCATACAGTCCCACCGCCACATGGGAGCCGTAGGTGGCCACCGTGCCGATGTTTTGAAGCGAGATTATCTGCCCGTAGCTTGCCAGCACAGTGGACATTATCATGGCAATTACGCGCACGCGGTCTACATTTATGCCGGAGGACGTCGCCACGGCCCTGTCCTGACCAACGGTGCGCATATCCTGCCCCAGCTTGGTGCTCATAAACCACGGGATAAACAGGCAAAGCGCCACTATGGAAAGGTACGTAAGCACCGGCAGGCGCACTACCCGCAAAGCGGCTTCCACCTGCGGTATATAGCTCAGTCCGTACAGCGCGGTCGCAGCCGCAATGCGAAGGAACCATTTGCGCTCCAGCCTGCCGCTTTCCCTGCGGCGTCGAATCAGGTCGTAGAGGTTGTATAAGACTGCCAGCAGCACGCCGAACTCAACGGCGTCCAGCAATATGAGGCGCGGCGCGGAAAGAAATGCAAAGACTGCGGGAATGTAGCTCAAAGCGTAAAGCAGAGCCACCGGAACAAACATTCGAAGAACCTTGGAAAGTAGAAGCGGCTTCTTGTGAACCGCACGCATAATCAGCAGCAGCGCGCTGATTCCAGTCACGATAAAGAAAGCTGCCTCTACAATGGCCAGCATAGGGATGTTGTCGACGGCGTACTTTAAGCTGTCATCCAGGTTGATAACGTTCTTTACGCCCACGCCGGTGGAGATCATCAGATCCTTATTGTTTATGGGAATGACGCCGCCCAAAATGAACAGGAACAGCAGCTGATACAGGCCGTCGGAAAAATAACCCGACACAAGACCGCCCACCATTTCGGTGCCTTTCATGCTGTTAAACAGTTTGCCGACCAGCCAGCCGAAGAATATTGCCAGCGGGGTGCACAGCGCCATGCACATCAGAATGCCGCCGAATCCTGTGAAGCCCCACAGAACCACCAAAAAGATGGATATTTGGGCGGCGATGGCCCCTATTACGATGCCGAAGTTGAGTCCCAGCCCCGCCACCACGGGAATGAGCAGACTCAGCACCAAAAAGGTATTGCGGCCAAGGCGGATAAATAGCTCGTCAAACAGGGAGGAAAGGGTATAGCCGGAAGCGAAAAACGCGGCCACGCAAAGAACGGCGAAGAGCGCGGTGACGTTGTTGTTCGCTAAAAAACCGCCCGCCGCTCCCCAAAAGCTTTGCTTTGTCTTCATTTGCCCGCCCCCTTTGCTTTGCTAAGCGCGTAAAGTATAATACCGTTGGAGATGATGATACGCAGCACCTCTGAAAGATTGCTGCCCGGCAGAAGCTCGTTGGCCACCGGCAGCGCCACCGTGAGGATACCGTGGAAGAGGAACGCGCCAAGAATCACGTTCAGGATACGCGCCTTGCCCACGCTGCCCCCGCCGATGAGCACAGAGGCCACGCACGAAAAGCCCATCATCTGCGGGGCATTATAGAGCTGCAGATAACCGTAACACTGGGCGTAACAGATAATGCCCACAGCCCCCAGCGCCGTGGAAATGGCTGTGCCGATAACCCGCATTTTGTCGACGTTGATGCCCGCAGCCCGCGCAAAATTGGGGTTCTGACCCGCCGCGCCCATCATCATGCCGAAACGGCTGCGCTGGAACAGCCACATACCAAAGCAAAACAAAAAGAAGAACAACAGCAGCCCCGTGGGTACATCCAGCCTGCCAAGACTGAACCGCAGGAAGCTGTCGAAGACGCCAAGGAAATCGTCCTCCACGTTGATCTGATTGCGCAGGCCCTCGCCCGCCACAGGCCATATAGAGGTTCCGCTGCGAAAGGGCAGCACCAGCCATAAAATATTAAAGAAAGCGACGATAGAAAATCCTACATAGGTGGAAACCGTCATCTCGCTGCCCTTTACCTTGTTTAGCAGCATGCCGTACAGGCTGCCCAAAACAACCGCGAACAAAACCCCCAGAGCCAGAGCTATAAGAATAGACACTGTGGAGTCCAGATTGGGGTAATTGGCAAATGGCGCAAAAAAGCCGTAGAACCGCAGTTCTATACTGATAAGCGCGCCCAGCAGCCCGCCCACGATGCCTATTGTAACGCCGAAGTTGGGGCCGATACCGCACTGGATGCCGGGAACCATGGCGAGCACGAGCACGCCGTACATCCCCCAACGGCGCAGAACGTCGCTGAAAAGGCCCAGCACGTTCAGGCCGTTTATGCCGCCCAGGACAAGTAAGAGCAGAAAAAACGCGAATATAATTATTCGGGGAAGGCCAAAGGCCTGTACCGCTTTTTTTGCATTTGTCATTAAAGAGCACCTCCTGAAGGCGCGGCGCTCATGGCCAGGCCAAATTCCACGTCGGGCGCGTCGGGGGCGAGTATGCGAGAAAGCTTGCCTCCGGACACTATTGCAATGCGGTCACAGATGCTGCGCAGTTCCCCCAGTTCGCTGCTAACCATTATAATTGTAAGCCCTTCCTCCCCGCGCAGGCGGGTGAGGTATTCCATAATCAGCTTCTTTGCCCCGATGTCTATACCGCGAGTAGGTTCAGAAACAATCAGCAGCCGGGGCTTCAGAGTAAGGGCCGCGGCCAGGCACACCTTTTGCTGGTTGCCGCCCGAAAGGCTTCCCACTCTCTGATGCGGGCCGACACAGCGGATATCCAAAATATCAATCATCCGTTTGGCGTGGGAGCGTACTTGCGAAAAATCCACCAGTTCGGCGCAACACCGGTTAAGGGGGAATTTGCCGACAAAATCGCGCCGCACCGCCAAGCCGCCAAACATGATGTTGTGTGCGATGCTCTCGTCCAGCAACAGCCCCACTCCGCGCCGGTCCTCCGACACAAAGGCGACCCCTTTTTGCAGCGCGTCGCCTTGACGTGAAAAGCTTAGCTTTTCACCGAATATCTCAACGACGCCGCTGGCGGGAAACATCCCCATAATACCGTTGGGAATACCCACCTTGCCCTGACCGGCAAGGCCCCCGACGCCAAAGATTTCGCCGCGCCTGATATCGAGATCGACGCCGTGAACTCCCTCGCCGGGCATATCCACATGCAGGCCGCGGATGCACACCGCCGTTTCGGTTTGTCCGGAAAGCGCGTCTGCGCCACCGTCTTCTACCAGCTTTTCGATGCGCCTGCCCACCATCAATTCAGCGATTTCGGCCATGCTTGTTTCGGCGATGGGCTTTGAGGCCACCACCTCGCCGTCGCGCAATACCGTCATGTGCCGGGCCACATCCATCACCTCGGAGAGTCGGTGGGTGATAAAAATAATAGCGATACCCTTTGCTGCCAGCCGGCGCATCACACCCAGCAAATGCTCGGCCTCGCTTTCGGCCAGTACCGCCGTGGGTTCGTCAAACACAAGAAGCTTCATGTTCTCTTTGTCTATTTCCCGCGCGATCTCAACAAATTGCATGTAGCCCACCGGCATACCCGCAACCTTTGTGTCCTCGTCCAAGCTCATTCCGATGCTGTCGAGCGCCCGTCTGGCGTCGGCTTTCATTTTGGCTTTGTCAAGACGCTCCAGGCTTTTGCCGAAAAAACGGCTCATCAGCGTTGCTTTGGTATCCTCACGGCCCACCTTGATGTTTTCTGTGATGGTAAAGCCGGGGATGAGCATAAACTCCTGATGCACCATGCCGATGCCGGCTTTCATGGCGTCGGTTGGGGAATCGAAGCGCACCTCTTCACCGCTGATTTTTACGGAACCGGTAAATCCGCCGGTATCCCTGATGACCGACATGCCGAACAGGATATTCATAAGCGTGGACTTTCCCGCCCCGTTCTCGCCGATCAGGGCGTATATTTCACCGGGACGCACCGCCAGTGACACATCCTTCAGCACCGGGTTGCCGCCGTATTCCTTGCCGATATGCTCAAGCTGCAAGACATAATGTTCTTCCAAATAGAATCCTCCCCAATCTCCTAATACTAATCCGCAATAAAACCTAATACCTCGCAAATGAATTGCTCGGGGTTTTTATTGCTCAATATGCGCCTGCTTCTCGTCTTCCTGTGGCAGACAACCGAAACAGATGCACAATACTATAATGCGTGAATAGCATAATATGAAACAGCCGCCGGGTCTTCGGTCGAAGCCCGGCGGCCCTTACGCGCGTATAAGGGTGCTTAGAAGTTGTAGTAATCGGCCAGGATCATATAGAAGTTTGTAAGGTCGCCGTCTGCGTCCGCATAGTACGAAAGATTGGCGGAGGTATTGTATTCCTTGGCGATCTTATCTATAGAGGCTTTGAACTGCGCTTCGTCGTTGCGCTCGGTGAACTCGCCCTGGCACCAGCGGATCGCGTAGTCGGTGCCCGCTTCTATCATCAGCATGTTTACCGGTACGGGCCAGGTGGACATGCGCCCGGCGTTTCCGCCCTCGGCTACCTTTGCGGTGATGGAATCAAGCATATACTGTACGTCGCCCTCGTGGCCGGCTGTGGAGATGTTAAAGGCGGCGGGCATGGCGTGGTAGGGGCTGGGGCAGCACTGCTGCGGGAAAATGGCCTTTTGCTCAAGAATCCCGCGAATCAGCGGTTCCTGAAGCGCGCAGTTGGTGGAGAAGAAAGCTGTGTCCTCACCGTACTTTTCAATCTGGCGTGGCAGGTCCTCAACGATGAACTGCTGCGCGCCGGAAACGCCGGCGTCGCTTGTGGGGTCGGGGGCTGTGACGTCTACAAATTCAATTCCGAGACGCGCACAGTTTTCAATGAATAGTTCGCGGCGCCTGGCTATGGTCTCGTAACCCAGATGGCGCGGGAAAGAATAATGAATGAAAGTCTTGGCGCCCTGCTTGGCGGCCTGCTCGATAACAGTGGTGCCCATGCCTATTTCATCCACCAGCATGCAGATATCCGAGACGTCGGCAACCTCGCGGGGGGCTTCTGCCACAACTCCGGTGAGGAAAAGCATTTCTGGGTACTTCTCGCGCACTCTTGAGATAGCGGCGATAGTTCCGGGAACGGCCTGGCAGAAAACAATGGCCTTGGCGCCCTGGTCGGCCAAGCTCATGCACTGCGCGACTGTCGTTTCGACTTCATCGTTGAACTTGTCGGGATAAGTGGCGGTGATGATTTTGTCGCCATACACCTTCATCATCTTTTGGGCGGCCTGGAATTCCTCTTCGCCCTGGCTCACAGTGCCGGTGATGACGCCTACCTTAAAATCATCGGAAGTGGCTTCAGGTGCGGTCCCGGCCGGAGCGGGCTCCTGCGAAGCTGCAGGGGCGGCGCTCGACGCCGGAGCGGGGGCCGGTGCAGGGGCGGCGCTGCGGCAGCCCGCGACGGAAACTACCATCAACAGTGCCAGCAGGACACAACTAAGTTTCTTCATGATTACCTCCTAGATATTGGACATTATTTGCATAAAACTATATACTATGCAGCAGGTGCAATGTCAAACGCAAGAAAAATTTCCCCCGCCGCATTCGTTATTTGGCCGACAACAAAATAAGCGCGTTATTGTTAAGTTTTAAGACGGGTATAAAAACAAACGGCCTTATGCTGATATTTAATAAATATAAAAACAGCCCAAAAAGATTAGGCTGTTTAATGTTGCGTGCGTTATTAAGGAAATGGCAACCAAGCTGGGCCGCCGTCACGTTTTATGACGGCGGCCAAATTCATTCTGCTATTCTCTATTTTCTAACTACAAGTCACGGCATCATAAAGTTTTCTTGCTGTGGCGCACTGAACTGCCCTCTGGGCGTGGCCGGGACAATATTTACAAACCTGACCGAATTCATGTCGCAGCATATCTTTCCACCCTCCTGCGAGCCCAGCACTATGTAGTCGGTACCGACCTCCAGCAGAACGCCGGACTTTTCGGTCATCTGATCGCAGCCGCTCATAGCCCCGCAGCAAAACTCCACGCGCATGGGATTGCCAATATTGGCGCGCAAATAACCGGGCATCAGGGTATAATCCTGCTGGTTGACCGGGTCATACTCCGGCCATGGAGCCGGCTGCACGTTTTGTCCCCTCGTCCAGAGCGGCTCGTCGACCGTCGGTACCAGGCTGTTGGGTTCCTCGGTGTATCCCGCCGCCCTGTACGCCTCCTCATATGCTTCGTCAGAATATGAATCTATCGGCTGTGCGTAGCCTTCGTGCGTTATCTGCGGCTGTTTTTGCGTATGTATCCTTACCGGATTCTGTTTTTTGTTTTTAGCGTAACAATTCATGGTATCTCCCCGTTTCATTTATAAATCACTTCAGACCGTCGCTACTCCAATATATGGCCCCGCGCGCCAGTTGGTGTATATTTTCTGCTTAATCCGCAATAAAAACCTCATTCTCATAAATAAATCACCCAGATTATTATTACGTATATCAACCGCAACATAAAAAACAAAGCCCCTTACGGGACTCTGCGGTTTGCCTTTTGTTTGGTGTTACCTAATTTATCCGGAAATCATTTCTTTATAAATGTCGCGCTGGCGATACGCTTTTTCCGTGGCGGCGCTTGTGGTTATACCTCCGGCCACCTTTTTCGCCATTCCCGCTTCGCCGTACTGGTAAGCCAGCATCGCCTTGTGCGTGCCGTATTTTTCTTCCAGCCGTTTAAGCATCGCGGTGCCTGCGTCGATGTTCTGGTACGGGTCCATCAAGTCGTCTATCCCCAGATTTTCTTTAAGCCATGCCCTGTTGACGTCGTTGATCTGCATGATCCCGTTATCTCTTGTTCCATTGGCGTTTACGTTCACCGCGTCTGTGGTGAAGCGGCTCTCACGCCACATGATCGCCAGTACCAGTTCATACTCCAGGCCTCGTTCCTCGCATTTTTTATACGTGTACTCCTGAAGCTCCCGGCTCATTGGTATTTTGTCCGAGTAAACAAAACCCCCGGGCTGTTCTTCTTCCTCTGCATCTGTCTTCATATTTACATCTGTGTCTTCGGTTTCCGGAATATCCTGAGCGGCTTGCTGAGTATTAATCGCATCCTCCGCCATTGCCGCCACGCTCTCGATGTCTTTTTTGATTATTATCGCCATGAGCGCGGGTTCCACGACGTCGATCTTATTTGCGGGTTCCGGTTTGATATTGATACCGGACGCCTGCCCGATCTCAGTCTTTTGCGTGACCGGCACGTCGGCCTCCTCCGTCGCCGGAGCGGGGTAAGACGTGCCCATCATCATGAGCGACAACACAAACGCCGTAATAAACAGGCAAACCTTTTTGACGTTGTTGCTGCGCCGCATGATTTTGGTTACGAGTCTTGCCATTGAACCACCTTTCGTTAATACATGGGGACGCTGACCATTATACCACATCATTGTCATTATGTTGTTAACTCTCCTTACTTTTGCTTTGATATTCAGCGTTTACGCAAGTTATTCATATTATATTCGTCAGGTTTTAATAATTTTGACGAAACATGTCAGCACGTTTGTTTGCAAATTCTAACACATCCCATTTTTTCATACAGTTTATAGACGGGAGGATTGGTAAAATGTCGCATATTTTTGGTACGGCCATGGCTGCGGTCCTTTTGGGCGCGGGAATTCTTTTGACTATTTGCGGAGGTTTCTTCCAATTTCGTGGAATTAAGTTCATTTTTGCGAACACGGCGGGCAGCTTGCTAAAAAAAGAGCCCGCCGTTAAAAACGGCAGACTCTCTCCCTTTCAGGCCGTGACGACGGCGCTGGCGGGAACGATGGGCGTAGGAAATATAGCCGGAGTGGCGACGGCGCTTGTGGCTGGCGGACCCGGCTCAGTGTTCTGGATGTGGATTTCGGCTTTCTTCGGGATGATGAGCAAATACGCTGAGATATATCTCGCGGTAAAGTTTCGCCGCACCGGGCGTGGGCGCGTCTACGGCGGGCCGATGTACTATATAGAGGACGGCTTGCACTCTAAGTGGCTGGCCTGCATTTTCGCGCTGCTGTGCGCGTTATTTGCCGTCACGGTAGGAAATCTTACGCAGACAAACGCGGTTTCGACTTCGATGCTGGAGGAATTCGGAATACCGCTTTGGATGAGCGGCGCGGCGGTCACGGTTTGCGTGGCGCTGGTTATAGTAGGCGGAATCAAGCGCATTGGCGCGGTGACGGAGCTCGTCATCCCCGTGATCTCGGTCGTGTACATATTCGTTTCGCTCGCATTTTTGTATATAAACCGCGCATTCCTGCCCGGCGCGTTCAAAGAGATTATTACAGGCGCGTTCGGGCTGCGGCAGGCGGCGGGCGGAGCGTTGGGCTACGGGATCGGCGCCGCGCTGAGGTTTGGGGTCGCGCGCGGCGTATTCACTAACGAGGCGGGACTAGGAAGCGCGCCGATCGTCCACGCCGGCGCTGACTGCAAGAGTCCCGCGCATCAGGCGGTTTGGGGAATTTTTGAAGTATTCCTGGACACTATCGTCGTCTGCACTATGACGGCCCTGGTGCTGTTAACAGCCGACGGCGGGCTACTGTGGCAGAGCGGGGAAAACGGCGCGCCGCTGACCTCCAACGCATTTTCAAGCGTGTTCGGCGGCTTTGGCGGCTGGTTTATCGCCGTGTCTATCGTCTTCTTCGCGGTCTCGGCTATTTTGGGCTGGTATTATTACGGCGAAGTCGCGCTGAGCTATCTCTTCAAGCGGCAAAGTCAGGCCGTGCCGCTTTACAGGGCGCTCTTCCTCCTGTTCGTATTTTGGGGAGCGGTCATGGAGATATCTCTGGTGTGGCTTTTGGCGGACATTTTAGTCGCGCTCATGGCGCTTCCAAACGTCATCGCGCTCGTTTTGCTGCGAAAAGAAGTCAAAACCCCGCTTCGTTGACAGCCGCGGGGCGTTGTGATATAGTCAGTTTAAGTGAATGACTTAATGCAATCCATTTTGTTGCGGATTAATATTGAGAAAATCATCGGAAATTACAAATAAGCACTACGTACCGAGATCAGGAGGTATCACAGATGGAATATTTGATTAAATTTACATGGGACGCGGAAGCCAGTGTTTGGATTGCCACAAGCAATGACATACCTGGCTGGTTTTGGAATCCGGTTCTTTTGACGCACTTGTTGAGCGCGTCCGATATGCCGTCCCGGAATTACTTGAGCAAAATGGGATTAAAAAAGCAGATATTCCGCTGTGTATTCAGTCGGAGCGGCATGAGAGGACGTATGACTGATGGCCGACTATGAAAAAGAAGTCCGCGATATTCTAAGCGCAAATAGGTGTTCTTTCAAACTGCATAGCAAGGGAGATCACGACATTTGGTACAGCCCGATTTCTAAACGCAAAGTTATGGTTGACAATAAAATAAAATCCCGTCATACCGCCAACGAAATCATTAAGCAGTGTGGAATCAAGCACCATTTTTAAGCGAATAATAATCACATATGGGAGTCAATTTTGAACAAATCAGAAAAAAAATCCGCTTTCAGGAAGGCGGGCATAGACGCGCGTATTGCGCTTGACCGGGAAACGGCGAACATTTTCAGCTTGGCGATATCAAATAAACTGCTTGATTCCCGGCATTACGCCGAAGCGCGGGTAATCTTCTCGTATGTGGCGTTTAAGGGCGAGACAGACGTCAGTCGCTTCAACAGGCAATCAGCTCTTTACGAAAAAACGGTCGCCTTTCCGTTGTGTTACTCCGGCGGCAAAATGGACGCCGCCGTCCCGCTTGACGAAAGCGCGTGGGAAACAGGCCGATACGGACTCCTTATGCCTTCGCCAAAGCGGTCGCGCATAATAAGCCCCGATGAAATAGACCTCGTGATACTCCCCTGCGCCGCCGTGGATATAAAACAAAAAATGCGCGTGGGCATGGGCGCCGGGTATTACGACAGATATCTGCCACAGTGTACGCGCGCGGTTAAGATCGCGGCCATATTTGAATGTCAGGCTTTTGAAACGGGAATAGCTTTCGATGCGTGGGACGTCCCGCTTGACGGATTTGTAACGGAGAAAGGATGGTATTAAAAACGGGCTGACCCGCAGAAGCGTCAGCCCGTTTTTTAATGTCATTTTATTCGCGGCCGCAGATGTCCATAGCGGTGAGAGCGTATACTCTTGCGGCGTCCGCTGTTTCATCCAAAGAGACATACTCGACGTCGGCGTGAGCGCAGCCGATATCTCCCGGGCCGAGAATCACGCAAGGGACGCCGCTTATACCGTGGAGCACACCTGAATCAGCCCAGAAATTTGCGCCGCCGGGCTCGTAGAAGCTCCCGGTTACGGCCTCCACGTTCTTCTGCATAGTCCTCACAAGAACGTTATCGGGGTCTATCTCCATAGCGGGCCTCGGCAGGGGTATATAGCTGAGATCATAACTCAGTAACGGCCTGCCCTCAACAGCCCTTTTGCAGAGCTCGTCAAGATCGTTTTTCACTTCCTCCAGTGTTTGGCGCGGCGACCAGCGTACGTCTATGTAGACGCTGCAGTCGTCGGCGACTATTCCGGCAAACGTGGGCGTCTGTCCCAGCAGGAACGGGCGGTTAGCCAGCGCGCTGCCCATGATGAGTCCGGGGTTGACACTGGGCCGGGAGACGTAAGGATGCAGGATCTTGTCGTATTCCGGCTGCAATTCACTCTCGATAAGGTTTATGAAGCGCGCCGCCGCAAAAATGGCGTTCTCGCCTTTTTCGGGCGTGCTGGAATGCATGGCCTTACCCTTGAACACAGCTGTGAAGTAATCGTGGCCCTTGTGCGCCACCACCGGCTTTAGCCCGGTGGGCTCCCCCACTATGGCGAAGTCTGTCAGGGGACCGTTTTCCACGATGTAGCGGCTGCCCGCGCTTCCGGCTGCGTCTTCGTCGATGACGCCCGCAAAGATGAGGTCGGCCTTAAGCCTTACACCCGCGCGCTTTAGCAGCACAAGGGTATAGGCCATGGCGGCTACGCCGGATTTCATGTCGGCGGTTCCTCTGCCGTACATTAGCCCGTCTCTGATATCCGCGCCAAAGGGATCATCCATTCCGAACGCCGGCACCGTGTCAACATGTCCGTTCAGCATCAGTGTTTTGCCACCGCCGCTCCCGCGCAGATACGCCATGACGTTGGGGCGTCCGTCCTTTACCTCAATAAGCTCGGTCTCTATGCCGTTTTTCTCGAAGAACGAAAGCAAGTACGCCGAAATTTCTTTTTCGCGCGGCCCATACATGCTGTGGCTCGGTATCTTTACCAGATCGGACAGCAGCGCCGTCAGTTCGTCGCCGTTCACTCCGGCCAGAACGCTTTCGCGAATAGTGTCCATCATTCGACCTCCACAACCGCGAGTATCTCCACGGAGGCGTTGGACGGCAGCGTGCTGGCGCCAAGCGCCATTCTGGTGGGCAGCGGCTTTTCGGGGAAAAGATCCGCCAGCATCTGTGACGCCCCGTTCATCACGATATGCTGCTCGTGAAAATTCTCGTCGCTTTGCACAAAGCCGATGAGCTGTACAAATTTTTTCAGTTTATCAAACCCGCCCAGTTCTTTTTTTACAATGGCGAGCAGGTTCAACATGCAGTAGCGCGCGGCCTGCTGGCCCTGCTCCAACGTGAGATCACGTCCCACAACGCCGGGATTCATCAGCTCACCGTTGAAGTTGTTAGTCTGGCCGGAGATATAAATCACGTTGCCCACACGCTGCGCCAGGCTGTAGACGCCGCCGGCTCTGGGTTCGTCCGGCAGGCAGAGGCCGTATAATTCTTTAAGCTTCTGCTCAATTATCATTTATTTTTATCCTTTCCGTCCGGTTTACTGCATCACGTAAGTAAACGAGGCGCCGGGACCCAGAGGGATCTTGAAAATATAGAAAATTAGAAACAGCCCGACAAAGCCCACGCAGTACCACGCCGAGAACGGGATGAGGTTCGACATCAATGTACCGATACCCACGTCCTTTTTGTACTTTCTCGCAAAGCTCACCATCAGCACAAAATACGGGAACAGCGGCGTAATGGCGTTTGTTATGGAGTCGCCGATCCTGTAGCACAGATACGTTGCCTCGGGGCTTACACCCAGCATCATGAACAGCGGCACCAAAATGGGGGCCACCAGACCCAGTTTGCCCGCGTGGCTGGGTACGAGGAAGTTTAGCAGCATTACGAAGAGAATAGTGAGCAGCAGCATAACTATGACGGGTACGCCGGTGCTCTTCAGAAATTCCGCGCCGTTTATCGCGAAAATGATGCCGAGGTTAGACCATGAAAAATACTGTATTAGCTGCCCCGCAAGAATTGCCACCAAAATGTAGCCGGCCAGCGAAGAGTAGGTTTTCACCATAGCCGCCACGACGTCCCTGTGGGTCTTGAAGTTCTTGCTTACAAAACCGTATATGATGCCTGGAAAGAAGAACACGCCGGTGACTGTGAGTATGATCGAACTCATAAACGGAGAGGAAATGATTCCGCCGTTGTCAGGGTTGCGCAAAATCGCGTTGGGCGGCAGCACCAGCAGGCATATGACAGCCAGATAAACTAATACGGCGATCAGCGCCGCTCTGAGGCCGCGATTTTCCTGATCTGAAAGCTGGGTGCCAGCCTTGATTGAGTCGACGTCAAGATTTAGGTCCGGATCGGGCGTATATGCGCCGAGGCGCGGCTCGACAATCTTTATAACTACCAAAAACGAGATTACCGGCAGAATGGTGGAACAGGCCAGCGTGAAGAAATAGTTGCTTGTAACCGGGATAATTATGTTTGGATCAATAATCTGCGCAGAGGACTGGGCGAATCCCAGACCGACGACCTCTACTATGCCGATGAAGTAGCTTGCCGCGAAGCCCGCGGCAACAGAACCGTAGGCCGCTATAATTCCAACCAGCGGATTTCGGCCCGTGGCGAGGAAGATGAGCGCGGCAAGCGGCGGAAGCAGCATAAAGCCGGCGTCTGAGGCTACGCTGGAGCTGACCGCTACGAAAGCCAGAGCAAGGGTAAGACCCTTGGGCGGCATTTTTACAAAGAAGCGGCGCAGCAGAGCTTCTGCAAGTCCGCTGCCTTCAAGTAGCGAAAGGCCCAGCATGACGACCAAATTGTCGATCAGCGGACCGAAGCTCCTTATATTGTTCGAAAATTCGGTGAACATTTTTACGATTCCCGCACGGCTCAACAGGTTGACCGCGACTATCGTATCCCCCGAGACAGGATGTACGGCCTGCCAGCTCAACACCGAGCCGAGGACTGAAATCACGATGATGATTCCTATAAAGTACAAAAACAGCAAAACAGGGTCGGGCAGCTTGTTGCCCGCGCGCTCGATCCAGCCAAGTATGCCGCCGCTTTTTTGGGTATCCACAGTTGTTTCCATCGTTTCTTACTCCTCCTCTTATTAAATTCACTGTACGGTTAACTTCTTGAACATGGTCATTTACCGGCCGCGTCACCTCCGCTCTGCTTTGAGTCTGCGCGTATCCCCTCAAGGTATTTATAAAACGTAAACCTGGAGACGCCAAGATATTCACAGACCTTTTCGCTTGATTTAGTAATCAAAAACGCGCCTTTAGCGTCTAAAAGACGCATGAACGCAATTTTGTCCTCCTTCGACATCAGTTCCTTTGGCACGCCCACGGCCCTTTGGCTTTCAGAGATTAAATAATCCAGCAGATCCTGCACACCCGAGGGGAAATACTCCGCCGTCTGGTCGTTCTGCCGCTCAGACTCCTCCTGCGGAACCGAAAACTGCACGTTGCGCTTTAAGTACTCCTCGAATTTGACTACGTCTGTTATATCCTCGTTGACGCAGAGACAAGCTATGACACTGCCCTCATCATCGCGGATGTACATGCTTGAGGAGCGCAATATCCGAGAGGACTTGAGATATGTGATATAATTGTACCTGTCCCCGTCCGAGACCGTGCCTTTCAGCACCTCCAGCCCCAGGTTGCTGCCGCCGTCACCCACGTTTCGCCCTGTAACATGCCCGTTGCGTATGTCAACGATAGTTTTGTCATAGGGCTTTGTCAAGTCGTGAAGTACTATTTCGCAGTCCGGCCCAAATTGTTGCTCCATCATATTCATAAGCTTTATAAAAAATTGTTTGTCTTGATTTAAGCAATTCATACTATACTTCTTTCTATTATGTTATATTTATGTGATATAAAACAATAGTATCAGACAATTAGTTATGTGTCAAGCAGTTTATCAGATAATTGTTCATATAACCAGATTATTATTCAGGTTTGACATACAGCAAAATCCCACCGGTGAGCCGATGGGATTTTGCTGTGCTTATTATGAATATTACGCCTTTTTCGTTATGGGCAGCCAAACCTCATAGTGCATGTGTACCGGGTTGTCGTCGAGATAGACCTCGATATCCGGCCCGTCGGCCCATTCATACCCTGAGGCGGGCAGCCACTCGGCGTATATGCGCCGCATGAGATCCTGTATTGACGACGGTGCACCTTCACCCGGGAACACCGCCCAGGTCAGCGCGGGGACCGTCGTTTCCACCATATCCTCCGGCGCGGGCTCGTCGGTAACGGCGGCCATGTAGTACCAGCTTTTCCCGCTTTCGTTGCCCCGGCAGTCGGTCATGCCAAGCAGACCCGCCGGCGGCTTTCCGGAAATCATCTCACATATTCGCGCCATTTGGCCGCTCTGCGCGGCCTCCTGCCAGAACGCGGGTACGCGCTTGAACGCGCCCTCAACGTCGGCGACACTCATATTCTCCGCCGTCTTGTAGTTGGAAACGCCCAGCACAAGCGGCTCGCGGATACCCACGACCCTGAACGCCTCTTTTTTTACGATTTTAAATTCCATTTCTGCTTCTCCCTTTATCGTGATTTGGAAGCTGATGCGGGGATAAGCTTTAAGCGAGACTCCCGTCTTTCTGGCCGCAGACGGCGAAACGCCGTGCACCGACCTAAACGCGCGGTTGAACGCGGTGGGCGACTCATAACCGCAGCGCAGCGCCACGTCCAGGACCTTCGCGCCGTTTTGCAGCTCGAAAGCGGCCTTAGTCATGCGCCTGTGCCTAAGATACTCCGACAGCGGCACGCCCGCTATATACGGGAACATCCTCTGAAAGTGGTACACAGACATACACGCGAGCCGCGCGGCTTTTTCGTAGGAAATTTCACTTTCAAGGCTGCTTTCGATGTAATCCAGCGAGTCGTTCAGGCGGTCAAGCCAATCCATTCACATCACACCTCCTGTCACAAAGTATAGCAGTTTGGAAAAATTTCATCCTCTCTTTTAATGTGCCAAAAAAGAGAGGATTCAAATTAAATCCGCAAATTTTGCCCCTGTAAGCTCTGCGAGCTCCTGCGGGGCGAGCTCAATTTGCAGGCCGATTTTCCCCGCGCTTACCACGATATTTTCGTGCAGCCCCGCAGTCTCTTCTATGAACGTGGGAAAAGCCTTTTTCATCCCCACGGGCGAGCAGCCGCCATGCACATAACCCGTGCGCGGTTCAAGCTCGCGGGATTTTATCATCTCTATATATTTGTCACGCGCCGCGAGCGCCGCCTTTTTTAAGTCGAGCTCGTATTCCACGGGGATTATAAAGACGTTTATGCCGGTGCTCTTGCCTTCGGCCACCAGGGTCTTGAACACGCGGTCCGGCTCTATGCCCACCTTTGCGGCGACGCTCACGCCGTCGAGCTTTCCGTCCGAAACGTCGTATTCACGCACAAAATGCCGAATCCCCGCCGCTTCCACAATGCGCAGGGCGTTTGTTTTGACCATTCTGAGCTCCCTCTATTTGAGCATATATCCCGCTTTTTTGCGTCCCAAGAACGGCACCTGCTTTGCGCAGGGGAAAATCTCAGTCATGGCGCCGGTGGGGCAGACGTCCACGCAGAGACCGCATGCGTCGCATTCGGTTTCCTTGAGCTTCATACCGAGCGCCGGTAAAACCACGGTGTCAAAACCCCGGTTGACAAGCCCCAGAGCGGATTTTTCCGCGACCTCGTCGCATATTCGCACGCAGAGACCGCACAGCACGCATTTGTCAGGGTTGCGGCGTATCTGCGGGTGGTCGTCCTCCGCGACCTCGCGGAGATGCGTTGCCCCCGTGAATTTCTGCGGCGCCACCGGATATTTGCCCGCCAGTTCCACCAGCTTGCACTCGTAGTAGTCCACGCAGCCGCATTCCAGGCAGCGGTTTGCTTCTTTCTGCGCGGCCTCGTCGGAAAACCCGAGATTTACCTCTTTAAAATCCTGCGCCCTTTCTTCAGGCTTACGGCATGGCATTTTGGCGCGAGGCTGTTTTTCCCTGTCCTGGAAGTCCTCCGCCACAGGCTCGGTCTTCACAAGATATTCCCCCGCCTGCGCGAGAGCTTCACCGTCCAAATACCTGCACACCATTACCGAGGCTTTCTGCGCCTCTCCTATAGCCTCCACTGCTATGCCCGCGCCCCTGTTCGTGGCGTCACCTATGGCGAACACGCCGTCCATATTGGTAAGAAAGCTTGTTTCATCCGCTTCTATCGTCTTGCGGCGGGTCAGGCCGATCCCGTCAAGGCCTGTGGGTTCAAGCGTTTGGCCGATAGCGACGATCACCGTTTCGACCTCAAGCGTTTCCTCCTTGCCCTCTACAGGCACAGGAGCGCGGCGGCCCGAGGCGTCAGGCTCGCCAAGCAGCATGATCTGCAGACGCACGGCCTTGACCTTGCCGTTTTCACCCACAACCTCGTTGGGATTGGTGAGGTTTCTGAAAACTACGCCCTCTTCCTCTGCTTCCTCTATCTCTATCTGTTCGGCGGGCATTTCGTTTTTGGTGCGGCGGTATATGTTGTACACCTTTGAAGCGCCCAGCCTCACCGCCGTGCGGCAGGCGTCCATCGCGGTGTTGCCGCCGCCCACCACGGCAACTCTCCTGCCCTTTATATCCGGAAGACCGCCCTCCGCGACCTTTAACAGGAAGTCTATGCCGCCGGTCACGCCGTCAAGATCTTCGCCCATACAGCCAAGCCCCATGCTCTTCCACGCGCCTACGGCCAGAATCACCGCGTCATGATCGGCCTTCAGCTGCTCCAAGGCAATATCTTTTCCCAGCTTAACGCTGTTTTTAAAGGTGACGCCCAGCTTTTCTATCTCATTTATCTCCCGCTGCAGATACGCTTTCGGCAGGCGGTACTCGGGAATGCCGTAACGGAGCATTCCGCCCATCTTTGGCATGGCGTCAAACACCGTGACGGCGTGGCCCTTTGCCGCAAGGAAATACGCAGCGGAAAGCCCTCCCGGCCCGCCGCCCACGACCGCAACGGTCTTGCCTGTGGGCTCGGGTACCGCGTGGTTAGTATCCAGTCCCATGCTGTAGGCTTTGTCCGCGGCGTAGGCCTTAAGTGAGCAGATGCTTACAGGCTCCTCCACAAGCTCACGGCGGCAAGCGTCCTCGCAAGGGTGCGGGCACACCCGTCCAATCGAGCCCGGCAGCGGGATCCTCTCCTTGATGGTACGCACAGCCGCCTCTATCTCTCCGTTTGCGATCATTCCAACATAGCCCTGACAGTCGGTCCCCGCGGGGCAATTAAGCGCGCAGGGCGGTCGGCAGTCGCCCGTGTGGTCTGTCAGCAGAAGCTCAAGCGCGGTTTTGCGCGATTTTATCACACGCCCGGAATCCGTGAGTATTCTCATGCCATCCGCCGCCACAGTGGAACAGGAGCGCAGCAGCTTGGGACTGCCCTCGGCTTCGACTACGCAGATACCGCAGGAGCCGTATTCAGCTACTCGCTCGTCGTGGCACATCGTGGGTATATCAAAGCCGTTCTCCAGCGCGATCTCAAGAATCGTCCCGCCAGCGTCGCCGACTACCTCACGGCCGTTTATCGTAAGCTTTATCGTATTCTTTATATCGTTCATCGCAATCTCTCCCCCCTAATCCACCAGCACTGCCGAGAATCTGCAAACCTCGGCGCAGTTGCCGCACTTCGTGCACTTTGCACCGTCGATCTCGTGCGGCTTTTTTAGCTCGCCGGAGATACACGCCACGGGGCATTTCCTCGCACACAGGGTGCAGCCCGTGCATTTCTCTTTGTCTATTGTGTAGGTTAGAAGCGGTTTACAGCTTTCTGCCGCGCATTTTTTGTCACGGATATGCTGCTCGTACTCATTCCGGAAGTATCTTATAGTCGTGAGCACGGGGTTGGGCGCTGTCTGGCCAAGCCCGCAGAGCGAGCCCGCCTTCACCTCGGCGCCGAGCTCTTCAAGAAGCTCTATGTCGCCCTCTTTGCCCTTTCCGGCCGTAATGCGCTCCAAGATCTCGAGCATCCTCTTGGTGCCCAGCCTGCAGTGGACGCATTTGCCGCAGCTCTCCTTACAGGTAAAGTCAAGGAAAAACCTCGCCATGTCCACCATGCAGGTCGTTCTGTAGTCGATCACCGTGTCTAAAAGCTCGCGGGGGATACAGCCGCCGCTCGGGCCGCCCATCTGCACGGCCTTGAACTCGCGGCCGTTTTTAATTCCGCCGCCCACGCCGTAAATTACATCGCGGATCGTGCTGCCCATTGGTATTTCCACCAGACCGCCTTTTTTTATCTTGCTGGTCAGCGCAAAGACCTTGGTGCCCTTTGAATTTTCCGTGCCCATTTCGGCAAAGGCCGCGCCGCCTTCCCGCAGTATCCACGGAACGTTGGAGTAAGTCTCCACGTTATTGATATTGCTGGGCTTTTGCCAGAATCCTTTCTCTGCCGGGAACGGCGGCTTGAGGCGCGGCATCCCGCGCTCGCCCTCGAGCGACGCAATAAGCGCAGTTTCTTCCCCGCAGACGAACGCGCCCGCGCCCGCTTTTATTCTGATGTCGAAGCCAAAGCCGCTCTGCATGATGTTTTCGCCCAGATATCCGTTCTCACGCGCCTGATTAAGCGCGTTTTCCAGCCGCTTTATCGCCAACGGGTACTCCGCGCGGACATAAACTACTCCCTCACACGCCCCCATGGCGTATGCGGCGATCAGCATTCCTTCTATTAGCGCGTGCGGGTCGCCTTCGATAACCGCCCTGTCCATGAACGCTCCGGGGTCGCCCTCATCCGCGTTGCAGATAACATATTTAAAATCGCCCGGAGAAGACCGCGCGGCGTTCCACTTGAACCACGTGGGGAAGCCCGCGCCTCCCCTGCCGCCAAGGCTGGAGGTTTTTATCTCGTCTATCACGCCTTCGGGCGTCATTTCACAGAGCGCCTTTTTGGCGGCTAAATATCCGTCCGCCGCTATGTAATCCGCAAGGCTTTCGGGGTCTATGAGCCCGCAGTTTTTAAGCGCCACACGCTTTTGGCTTAAAAGGTTTTTAAGATCTTCGTCCTCTATTTCGTAACGCGCGGCGTCGTTTTCCTCGCCGTCGAGTAATTTTTTTATTTCCAGCGCCGCCGCCTCGCCCACTCTGACATATATTTTTTCGCCGACGTTTACAATGGGTTCCAGATAACACATGCCTATGCAGCCGGTTATGCCGGCGCGTTCTCCAAGTATTTCCGCGGCTTTTGCCGCGCCCGCCGCTATTCCGCAGCTCCCCATACCTACAGCCGCGCGTTTTAACGCAGTACCGTTCATACGGCAGCCTCCTTTCGTATCCCGCGCAGAATCTTCCTCGTCTTTTCCGGCGTGAGACTGCCGTATGTCTCGCCGCCGATCATCATAACGGGCGAAAGGCTGCAGCAACCCAGGCACGCCACATTGTTGTAGGTAAATAGTCCGTCAGGAGTGGTTTCACCCTCCAGCACTCCAAGTTCGTCCTTCACCGCCGCTTCTATAGCCGCGCTCCCGTTGACATAGCAGGCTGTACCCTGACAAATCAGAATTAAATTCTTGCCCACCGGTTCCGTGCGAAACTGCGTGTAAAAGCTCACCACGCCAAGCACCTTTGAGGGTTTAACACCGGTCCGAAACGCGATATACGCCATCAGATCCGCCGGCAGATACCCGTAAAGCTCCTGCGCCTTTTGCAGAATCGTAATCAGACTGCCCGGCACGTTCCCGTACTTTTCAAGTGTCGGCTCAAGGCGGGCGGCGTCGATTGTTTTGTCAGAAAACGCCCATGTTTTCTTTTCTCCGCATGCACACTCCATAGCATACTCTCCTTATAAAATAATAAGGCATCGGCCAACAGTCTGGTCGACGCCTCTGTTTACTGGTTACCGTTATTGGTTATTATAGCATATTCACTCCATATCCGCAAGCTCGCCAAGATTGGGAATCCAAATGTGCGAGGCGTCTACAAACGCGCTTTTGTCGCGCTGCTGCCCCGCTATCGTCGAGGGTATGCTTCCCTCCAACTGTCCTCTCACGCTTTTTGCCCGCGCCAGACAGAAATCCTCAAAGGTACCCGCCGCCAGAAAAAAGTCCCCGTATGAGCAGAATTTAGTCGGATCGCGTTCCACGTAGGGTGCGATCATATCCACCGTTTCCGCAAGCTTTTCCGCAAAGTAGCCGCTCTCGAAATACCCGCTTATAAACTTGTCAAAGCGTGCGTGATATTTCCCGTAATACTCAGGGACCAGCATAAGCTTGTGGAACATGGGACGGCGCAGCATTACAGAACCTGTGTAGGGCGTGTCTATCGGGTAGTTTACAAACATCGCGGCGTCGTTGACAGGCTCCGGCATACCAAGAGGGTAGGTGGCGTAGGCGAGGTTGTAGTCCCACGGCAGCATGGAGAGTACGCCGTCTTCCTCGTACAAATAGTAGTTGTGCCCCGTGGGGCCAAGATAGCTGTCTATGTTCATCACAAATGTCTGAACCGCAAAATAGCTGAGCACTTCGTCAATATTTACGGCCCGCTCAAGATTTTCCCCGGTGTAGAGTATCCGCAACGCTTCTATTAGCCGCCGCCGGTCGGCGCGTGTGGTCCCGGATTTGGCCTCGCGGAAGATATCCTCATCCTCGCCCGTGTAGATGAGCGCCACGTCGTCGTTTTTATCTTCCAGCCGTTTGTAGTCTGGTTTGTAGAGCTTGCCGTTTTTCGTGCCGTAATTCCGGCGCAAAAAAGCGTCCTCAGGCTCCTCCGCCGCCACGAACAACCCGCGTTCCTCTCCGTTCACCGTCACCCAGGCATAGCTGCAAAGCGGCGACGGCACGCCCATTGTGCGCATCATGTCGTAGGTGATATATTCTTTCATGTAGCTGTTGTCCTGAAACGCGCCGTTAAGCGAAAGCTTGTCCAGTCCGTAATAATTAGCCCCGTTGCTGTAGTGGTCAAACTCTATTTTCAGGCTGTAGCGGTCACTTCCGTAGCGGTGGATTAAGTTTTTTGAGTTGTTGCCCTTTATCCTTACGCCAACATTCTCAAAGGCTTCGCCATCTATGACCGCCGTGCACGGAAAATATTTCTCCTCCGGCGCTTCGTCCAGCATTTTCTCCCAGTCTCCGGGCAAAAAGCGCAGGTCTACCGCATGGACCGCGCCGTCGTCAAAAATGCGGGAGGCGTATGGCGGGTTTTCCGTTTGGCTTACAAGTCCGAAAGATGCGCCGTTCATGAACAGCAGCGTTATCGCGAGCATCGCGGCCGTGACCGCGAGGCATATGTCGTTGGTCTTTTCGTGCTTTATCATGGACTTATCCCATGTAGTCGCCGTTGTAGCTTACCAGCACTGCGTTAGTTACGCCCTCTGTTTCGGCAAGCAGTCCCACGAACGCGTCGTCACCGGCCTTAAGGCGAATTTCAAAATTAAGCTCAATATTTCCTTTACTGACGCTTTTGCTTTTTATTACCATTCTCTTAACGCTTGCTGCGAGCATCTCCTTGATTCTTTCTTCGGCTTCGCGGCTCGTGCATGTTATCATGAGTATATACGGGCTGTCGTGCGGCTTGCGGTTTACGAATACCAGCAATACGGCCCCGATCATCACGCTGCCAAATACGGCCAGGGGGACCAGTCCCGCCGCCAGCACGATCCCAGAGGAAAGACTCCAGAACAAAAAGACAATGTCCAGCGGGTCCTTTATCGCTGTGCGAAAGCGCACGATAGAAAGCGCGCCCACCATGCCCAGCGAAAGCACCACGTTGCTCGTCACCGCCAAAATCACCAGCGCGGTTATCATCGTCATCGCGATCAGCGACACGCCGAAGCTCCCGGAATACATAACGCCGCTGTAGACTCGTCTGTAAACCCAAAAGATAAACACGCCCACGCAAAAGGCCAGCAGGATCGCCAGCGCCATGTCGAACGGCGGTATAGCCGAGACGTTGTCTAGAAACCGCGAGCGAAAAATGTCCTGAAAGGTCATAAAGAATCTCCTTAATCGTATTTGCGGCAGACTGCGTATTTGGAAAAGGACGTCTGCCGCCCATTCGGGACCTGAACCGCCACGGCGACAATTTCGGGGATAAAGCTGTCGTACTTGACCTCGAGCACGGCGCAGTCTTCAAAGACCGGCACAAGCGGCAGGCCCGGCTCCAGGAAGCCAGTAGCATAAAGCCCCGTGCGTATGTCGCTGTCAAGCGTGACCCGCACGTTTCCGGCGGGGAATACAAAGGCCTCCCGCGTGTACTCCACCACTGTTTTGGGCCGCAGGCCTTCCGTCATTTTGCTGAAAAGCTCCCATAAAACCGGGTCTTCACGGTCTTTAAGCCATTCGATATCTCCCGATAGCAGGCGAAGCGTCTCTTCCGGGGAGAGCAGAGCGCTCCGTTTAGCGCACAGGCCGTTTTTCTTCATTTTCTTTTCAAGCTTAATGTACGAGCTGTCTCCGTCGTACATTCGAAGCCGGAATTTTTCTCTTACGCTTACGCCGTCTGCTTTGTCGCGCAGAGCGTTGTCGTGCATTGTGTCAAAATACAGGCTGCGCACACGGTATCCGCCGAGTGTACCCGCGTGGGCGTCGAGTGTAAAGAGCTTGATAAGTCGACTTTTAAGCGCCAGGTACTCCGCCATATTTAACGTATACTTTATCTCATGCCGCATGTCCACCGGATAATCCTCCCACTACCTCTTCTTTTATTACGAATTGCCGTAATCTGAACTGCTGTAGCCTGAATTCCCGTATCCCGCACCGCCGCTGTATCCGGAATCTCCGTTGTTTGTATTACCGTAGCTTGAATCGTTGTAGTTTGTGCTGCCGTAGTTTGAATTTCCTGCACTGCTGCGGCTTGAGCTGCTATTTCTGCTGGAGCTGTTGTAGCCCGAATCGTTGTAATTTGTGCTGCCGTAATCGGTGACGCCGTCGTTGTTCGGGCCGTAGTCCGTGTCGCCGTAATCGGTGGCTCCGTAACTCGGCGCTGTGCTCGCGGCGGGCGCGCGGGACGGAGCAGAGGCCTGAGACGGCGCGGCTGCGGGCCTGGAGGCTTGGGATTGGGCGGGGGACGGAGCGGGCTTTGGCGCATAGTAGTCTGTCACGCCGTCGCTTCCGGGACCGTAGTCGGTGTCTCCGTAGTAAGAATCGTAGCTGTCGTCGTAGCCGGAATCCCCCAGATAACTGCGGAGGATCTTTCCGGTTGTGGCGTCTATGTCGTACTCGTATTCGCGGCCGCCGCTCATGAATTCAAGCTCGTAGACGGGCGCGCCGTTTTCAAAGTCGAACTCTCTGTCGTCAAACACGGCGTCCGCCGCGCTTATCCCCGCGTTAGCCAAAGCGATCTCCGCCGCCTTGTCTCTGGTTATGTACCCGGAGGGCGAGCCCTGCGCAGCGTAGCGGATGTCGTAGTCTGACTCACCGATACCCACAACCCTGGTCCTCTCGTTCATCTTCGCCACGGTCGTACGGACATCGGCGGCAATAGTTTCTAGGAAATCTTCCTCAGGAAGGACTGAACCCGGCTCGATCTGAATGGTTATATTTTTGGAGCTGCCGTCAATATCTTTTACGAAGTAGCCGGCCTCGTTGATCTCTTCAACAAGGTCGCGCACCACGGTCTTGCAGTCCTTGCCTATGTAGTCGGCGTATCCGCCCACTATAGCCGTGCCGTCGTCGTTAAGGCCCTCTATCTTTGTAACAAGTCCCTCTTTGTTGTAATTCACCAAGATCTCGGGGTTGACTCGCAGGATGATGGCGCCGGTGTACGTGAGAAAATCGCCTGTTTCTGAGATCGCGGCGTCTGCGACCGGCGCGGCGGCGTTTTGCGCGCAGCCTGCGAACAGGGCTATTATCAGCAGAATAACGGTTACTGGCAGGATTTGTTTTTTCATGGTATTCTCTCCCTTGCGGTTTTTGTTGTTCTGCTTACAGGATACGCGACGCGGTTTTTAAAACCGGGGTATCGGCTATAAATTTTAATCGTCATCATCATTGTCGTCGTCATTACTGTCGTTATCATCACTGTCGTCGTCATAATTGCTGCCGCTGTCGTCACTGTTTTTGCCGTCATAAGAGCTGTCATTGTTGGAGGAGCTGTATCCGCTGTCGTTACTTGGCGTACTATATCCGCTGTCGTTGCTGGACGAACTGTAGCCGCTGTTGTTTTCGTTGTCGCGTACAGAGTCGTCATCATAACCGCTGTCGTCGCTCTGAGCGGGGCGTGCGCTCGACTCCGGCCGGCTCGCGGGCCGCGATGAGGACTCCGGCGGTCTGCTTTCTGGCCTGGCCGCAGACGCGGAAGACTGCGCAGACGCGGAAGACTGCGCGGACGCGGAAGACTGCGCGGACGCGGAAGACTGCGAGGATGGCGCCGGCGGAGACCGGCTTTCCGGCTGCGATGAGGATTCCGGCCTGCTTTCCGGCATGGACGAATACTCCGGCCCGCTCTCCGGCCGTGAGGGCGGCGCAGGTGCGGACTCCGGCGGCCCGGCAAACTGCGGCGGAGTCTCCGAAGGCTCTTCGCTGACCGGCGTTTGTTCCTCTTGTGTGTACTGCTTTATTTCTATAGTGACTGCGAGCCGCTCCGAGAGATGCTCGTTCAGGTTTTGCCGCAGGGTAATACCGGTGTCGGCAAACCACTCCTCGTCCGGCGCGTCTATATTTACGGTCACCATACCTCCATCTGACAAAAAGCCCATATCTATAGCGCGGTCAACAAGGTCGTCGGCCACTTGGGTGATAGTCAGTCCCCTGAACGCATAGCCGTCTGTCAGGGCAACGCCGTCCCCGTTGAGTCCGTAGAGCCCCACGACGTCGTCCCGGCGGTTAATCTCCATGCGCACCTCAGGGTTAATGCTCAGGTATATTGACGCGAAAGGCGCGAGATATTGGTTCCAATAAAACGTGAACGCCAGCGCCAAACACGCGGCCAAGCCGCTTAATGCAGAGACCAGACGCAGGTTCACGGTTTTTTTCCCGCGCTGTGACAAAGGCAGTACGTCGTCCACGGTCTCGCCGACCTCAAAGCCCCTGTTCGCCACCTTGAGGAATCTCCCTGCCTCGTCGAGCACCACGCTGTAGCTTAAATGATTTTCCATCACCAGATATGTCATGCCGTGGCGCCTCCTTTCTGTGTAACGAACACCTGCTTTAAGTGCCCGCGTATAATCTCATATCCGTTGGAATATATTACAAGCAAAGCCAAAAGGTATTTCCGGTGCCGTTCCAGAGTTTTTCTCTCTACGCCGCTTCCCGCGCAGAGCCTTGCGAGCGGCAGTCTTTTACTCTGTTTAAGCTCGCCTATAAGCTCGGGATTTTCCCTGGCGTACGCAAGCGCACTGCGGCATGCGGCCAGCGTGCGCGTCTGCTTGGGGCAGTTTTCGGCGATATCCGAAAGCGAAACGTCAAAGCTCTTAAGCTGCGCCGTCAGCTCTTCGATCTCCAGTCTTGTTGCGTCGCGCGTCCCTACGCGCTCATATTCGTCCTTTGCGTCGGCGACAGTATCTCCGACTGTGCCGTCGCTGTCCTGTCTTACCGGCGCGTCCAGCGAGTCGATTCCCCTGTGGCGTTTTTCCTTGCGGTACCAGTCGACCAGCCTGCGGCGTATAACGACCGCAGCATAGCTTAAAAATGCGCCACGCAGCCTGGAATAGCTGCCGATAGCCTGATGAAACGCGATCATCGCGACGCTAATCTCATCGTCCTGTTCAGTTATGATGCGGCCCGCGGCCTTGCTGGCCTCGGACCTGATAAAAGGTAAATAGTCGCGAATGAGCTCATCTGCCAGCGCGATGTCGGCTTTGGCCATAGAGACCCTTTCAGCGATCAAGGCGTCGCCTTTCATGTTCCCACTCCTATCCCGGAATAAAGTACGCAGCCTGAGAAAATTTTTCGGGGTAGTTTTTAATTTTCGTTGCGAATAATTGCGCTAACGCATATTTTCTCACAATAGATAGTAACACGCGGAGACAGGTTTTCCAATACGCCCGTGGCTTTGGCTACAATTACCAAACCAATTATTCCCAAGTTTTCACATGGCGCCGGATTGACAACCCGGACGTGCGATGTATAATAATAGTAGCCGCATCTCCAAAAGGAGGAAACATCATGATGTTCAACAAAAAAATGCCGACGCTCGCGCTTAGGGCGATCGCCCTTGGCGCCGCGGCCATGGGCGCGGTGCTGTGCATATTTGCGGTCCCATCGTTCGGCAGCGGACTTGCTCTGCTTCTCCCGGAACTTGCCCATTTGCGGGTCCCGCTTATGATTGGGCTTTACGCGGCTGCGGTCTGCTTTTACTACTCGCTTTTTCAGTTTTGGCTTCTTCTTGGCGCGGTAGAAAAAACAGGCGAGATTCCAAAAGCAAAGCTGAAAGCTATCCGCAAAGCCGCGGTCGCTTTCAGCGTACTATATTTTATTTTTGCCATGCCTGTAATATTTCTCGCGGCCGACGCCGACGACGCTCCCGGGCTTATATTAGTCGGAGCTTTCATGGAGATATTCCCCCTGGGCGCGGCGGCTGTCTGCGCCGTTTTGGAGCGGGTCGACAAAGCCTAAAGCATACAGGCTACAAGCGAATAACGGTTATCCCCCTATCAGATGCTCTGGCAGCCATTTTCTCAAGCAGGCTCCGAACGCTTTGATCTCCACAGGCTTTGGCAGAAAATCGTCCATACGGTTTTCCAAAAAGACCTTCTCCATTCCGGAGATCGCGTTTGCCGTTAGCGCTACAATCGGCACCTCTTCGTAGTGCCCGCCCAGCTCCCGCATTTGCTTCGTGGCCTCGAGTCCGTCCATATCCGGCATCATGTGGTCCATAAACACGATGTCGTAACGTTTGGTTTTAGCAAGCTCCAACGCGTCCCTGCCGCTCTGGGCAAGGTCTGGGAAAATCTCAAAGGTGTTTAGTATAGCCTCGGCTACGGCGAGGTTGATGTCGATATCGTCCACGACAAGGATATTCGCTCCGGGCGCCGTGAATTCCACGTCCTCCCGGGTCTGGTCCCCGGCCGGACGGCTGGACTCTGCATACGGCACCCTTACAGAAAAGGTCGAACCCTTGCCGTATACGCTTTCTATCAGCAGTTCTCCGCCCAACAGCCTGCACAGCTTGTATGTTATCGCAAGCCCCAGGCCGGTTCCCACGACATCCCGGTTCTTGCGCACGTCAAGCTGCTCAAACGGGTTAAACAGCTTTTCGTGGTCCTCTTCGCGGATGCCTATGCCGGTATCCCGCAGGTATTTGTCGTTTTCAAGCCACGCGGAGATAGATACGCTGCCCTGCTTTGTGTATTTGACCGCGTTAGACAAAAGATTTGTGAGTATCTGTCGCAAGCGGTTTTCGTCACCGAAAACCTTTTCCGGCAGGTTTTCCGCAATATTGCAGACCAACTTTATACGCTTTTCGGCGCAGAGCATGGTGAACATCGAGCGCAGATTGTCAAGCATTAAAACAAGATTGAAGTCGTCGTTGACAATTTCCATCTTGCCGGCCTCGATCTTTGAAAAATCCAAAATATCGTTGATGATAACAAGCAGCGAGCGCGAGGACTTGCGGATGTCTGACACATATCTTTTTTGGGCGACCGTAAGCTCCGAGCGGTCGAGCAGTTCGCTCATGCCCATAATAGCGTTCATGGGCGTCCTTATCTCGTGGCTCATCGTCGCCAAGAAGTCTGACTTCGCGCGGCTCGCAGCCTCGGCGCGCCTCTTTTCGGTCATGAGTTCGGTAAGGTCCAGCATGACCACAAGTATGCCCGAACCCGCGAAACGTATTTCTATTGAATAATACCTCGGCTGCCCTGTGTTGCCGAAATCGATCTGCAATTCAATATTCGTGATGTCTTCTTCCTGTTCCACCCGGTCTATCGCCGCTTCAAAGTCCGCCATGTCCTCGTCCGAAAAATATCTCGGCAATACCTCTCGGTACGATTTGTTCTTAATATAATCAAAGTTCGGCGTATTCGTCACGTTCATCAAGGTCTCGGTGGACAGCACGAACCGCCCCTGCCTGTCAAGAAGAAAGATGATGCTGGGACAATACTTCAGCAGCATTTCCGTATAAGCGCGCTGCAGCGCGTTCGCTTCTGTCAGCGCGTTGTTAAGCGTATCCTTGGCTTCGGCGGTCCTGGTGACCTTATCCAGAAAGCTTTTGGAGACCCTAAGCTCCCTCGAGAGCTTCTTAAGCTCGAAATTGAGCCTGTCTATCTCCTTTTGAAGGGCGGCGTTCTGCTCTTGCAGCCCGTCGTTCACGGCGTTCTCCCCCTTCCTTTGGACGTCGCCGGATTGATATCTTTAAAACAGGCAGGCGATAAACGCGTTGTTGTGGAAGCGGTTGAACGCTCTGCCGTTAGAGACCATAGTGGGGCAAATCTCCCCGCCGGAGCAAACCATCATGCCGGTCACCCGGTCGCCGAGCTTTTCCCTCACGAGTTCCATCTCCCGGAACTGTTCCGCCGCGAGCGTCATGCTTCTTGAAATACAGGTGTAAACAAGCAGACCCGAGGCGTCTGCGACGTCTTTTAGTATTTTATCCAAAGCTTCTCCGGTGGTTAGCAGGACATCGTCCCTGTCCGCAGAAGCCGTGTACATCGTGCTGCCCTGGGGCAGCGAGCCCGCGCACAGCGCGTATTTTTCCGGCGTGAGCATGACGAATATCTTTGAAACCAATGGAGAGCCGTCGTTGTAATCCAATAAAAACGGCAGAGAACTCAGCGCGTACTGCGTCTCGGCCGCCTTTACAAGGCCCAGATCCTCAAAGTATTCTATTACAGGGCGCTCGTTCACCTCCATGAGCACAGGCCCCGCGCTCTTCGTCACCACGGCGCTCTTTTCAAACCTTTTGCTCTCAGAGATATTCGCGACATAAAACCTTGGCCGCACATTGCCGTAAAGCATCACCATAGCCATTCTGTCACGGTAGTGCTCGCCGTCCGCTAGCATGTAGCAATTCAGAAAATCCGTGGTCTCTTCCACGGCAAGAGTGCCGAAGCACGGCGCACCCTGCGATATCTCTGTGAGAACCTCAACGTATTCATCGCCGGAATTCTGCGGTATATACGGCGCAAACACAAGTATAAGCGCGGGCTTTTCGGCTCTTTTTGCCGAAAGATAGCTTTTGGCGATCACCTTTCCCGGCTCGGTCATAAGCGACGGTGTTATCGTTCTGACAAACTTTACGTCGTCGCTGGTCATCACCATTAACGTGAGGAGCAGCGCGCCGGTCTCTCCGGCTGCGGACTGCGAAGGCGAGATCGTTCCCACTGTCTCGAACGGAAAAGCCTCGCACACGGCCTTAAGCACACCTGAAATTACAAATTCGTTGTGGCAGGCTACGATTCCTATCGTATTGGCCAATAGCCGCCCCTGCGCCTCTATTTGAGACTTTATTTGTTCTACGGCCGCCCCGGCGTCGTCCACCTCGAAAGTAGAGGCGTTAAAAGTCCTTATCATCGATATCCTCACTTTCCCCGTACTGGATTTACTTAAACATCAGGACAAACAGCCGTGCGGCGGGGCCGAATTGTCCTGATTCAACCCCGCCGTATTTTATTTACGGTTTTGCGCAATATCCGGCTTTTTCTTTATGCGAAATAATCGGCCGCCAGCCTTGCCCAAGGCACGCCGGCAAATATTCCGCTTAAGGTCGGCCACCGCGCATCCGAAAAGCAAACGCGCCTTCAAACGTCGTCTTTCCGGTCCGTCAGCGTACTCCGACCTTATAAAGCCGGGTATGTAGGCAAAAATATACCGTCAGTTTTTGTGGAATGCTCTTGTCATTCCTGTCCGATAGCCGGAATCGCCGCAGGTCTAAACCCTAGTTCAACGCCCAGCTCCAAAAGCCGTGAGTGCAGATGCGCAACCCTTGGCATGTTCGCTTTGACCATGTTGTCGGATAATATCAACTGCGCCGAAATAACAGTAAGTAGCTGGAGCATTTCTGCGTGGATAGAATTAAACTCCGACATTTTATCAGACATTTATTTCCTCCGTTCGTCGTGGGACTTGTCATTAAAAGCGCGGCACAAAGGGATTTTATGGCGGTTAACGTCGTTAAAGTTCTTTCACATGTTAAACAATACCACAAAAATCCGCCAATATATGTAACAAAATTACATAACGGCGGATTATTTATACATTTTTTTATAACTGTTGTTCTATGAGCTTTGTTTAGGGTAAAGCAAGTCGCTGACCGACTCAAGATGCTCTCCGCGCAGGTCGATAAGTCCCTGCATATTTTTGATCGCGATATGTCCTCTGCCTATGGTTATAAGACCGTCGTCCTGGAATTGCTTTAAGCGTCTGGTGACTACCTCCCTGAGTGTTCCTATATCGGCGGCGATATTCGCATGGGTGACGTTTACTACCGAGGAACCCGCCAAGAGGCTGTATTCTACCAATGAGTTGGCGATCCTGTTTTTCATACTCGAAAAGACCACAGACTCCAAAATGCGCATAGTCGCTGCGAATCTTTCGGTTATTATCTCTATCGTTGATTGCTTGACTATCGGGTTGGAGTCATAAAGCCGCCTGCATATGGCGCGTGGAATCAAAAGGATCTCACACTCGCTCTCGGTTTCCAGGTCAACGTCCATGATCATGTTTTCAAGTACGCAGCTCATTCCAATAGAGAACAGTTCGTTGTCGGATATGCGTTGGATCGTGTATTGCTTGCCGTCGGCGGAGCTGATATACACCCTTAGCCTGCCGCTTTTCACAATGCGAATCCCGGGACTCATCGAGTCGGTGCTGTGCATGATGATTGTCCCCGTTTTATAGGTCTGTACGATTGTGCCGGAAACTAAAATGTCCTTTTCGTCCTTGGATATCCGTTCCCAAAACGGCAGAGCCAGGCGCAGCGTTTCCGCCGCATTCATACGTATCATACATAAGCCCCCTTTGTCTGATATAACACGCCGCGTTATATAGCCGAGCCGCTTATGTCCGCTATTCTACTGTCATTTCCCCCGAATCGGCTTAATGTAAAATATATACTATTGTTACTATATATGGTATTTAATACGGTTTCAATTGTCAATACGTTTTTGTTGAGAATTATTTACATTTAATATAAATATTTATTCAGGGTTTCCAGCACGCCCTCAAGGCTTAAGGGTTTTCCAATATGGTCGTTCATTCCCGCCTCAAGGCACCGCTCGATATCCTCCCTGAACACATTCGCCGTCATCGCGACTACCGGTATGGCGGAGGCGTTTGACGCCGGCAGCGCCCGGATCCTTCGCGTTGCCTCGTATCCGTCCATTTCCGGCATTTGCACGTCCATGAATATCATGTCGTAGGCGTCCGGGGCTTCTTCGAACATATTGACCGCCTCGATCCCGTTAGACGCGCAGTCGACCTGCAAAAGCGTAGGCTCCAGCAGCGCAATGACTATTTCCCGGTTAATCTCCACATCCTCGGCCAAAAGTATCCTTTTGCCCTGAAAATCCTCGACAGGCACGGTCTGACCGTTCTCGCCGCCGGAGTCCTCCGCGCTTGCCGCGCCGCGTGCAAGCCGGACGGTAAATGCGAACGTGGAGCCCTCGCCGGGGGCCGACTCAAGCCAGATGTCCCCACCCATCATCTCCACAATATTTTTGGATATGACCAAGCCAAGGCCCGAACCGCCGAACTTGCGGGTCGTGCTGCTCTCCGCCTGCGAAAATGGCTGAAAAATGCGCTCCTTCTGCTCCGGGCTTATGCCGATACCCGTATCTGAGACCTCTACCTGAACTGTGCAGACGCCGTCCTCCTCGCCTATAAAGCGCGCACTAAGGTCGATAGATCCGCCGTCGGGCGTGAATTTGACCGCGTTGCCCAAAAGGTTCGTGATGACCTGCGCAAGGCGATGGTCGTCGCCCGAAAGCCGTTCGGGTATGGTCTTGTCAATGTTCACGACAAGACGCTGTCTTTTTTCTTCCGCGTGCAGGCCGACCACGTTGAGGACCCGCCGCAGCATTTCGCTGAAGCTAAAATCGGCGGACGCGAGCTCGAACTTGTTGGCCTCGATCTTTGACATGTCGAGTATATCATTGATGATCCGTAGCAGATGGCTGGAGGCGTCCTCTATCTTGTTAAGGCAGTAATCCTTGCGCTCGGTGTCTGAGGCGGATTTTCCAATTGCCGTCATTCCGATTATCGCGTTCATCGGCGTGCGTATCTCGTGGCTCATGTTGGCCAAAAATTCCGATTTGACCGCGTTTGCCCGCTTGGCTTCGTTCATCGCGTCGTTGATCTCGGTTATGTCATTGAACAGCGCCATAATCCCGGTGCTTTCTCCGCTTTCGTCCAGCATCGGCGTTACGATCGCCGAAAACGTGCGGGGAAGCCCCTTAAGTCCAAAGTCTATCTGTTCCTCGTAAGCCACGCTGCTCTTATTCGACTCAGCCTCCCGCACTGTGTCGGCGAAACTCGCAAGGTTTTTTTCGGATATGATCGGGCGCAGGACTTCCTCAAAGTGCATTCCGTTTATCAAGCCAAAGCTCGCGATCGAGGCCTCTGCCAGAAAAGCGTCTGAGGCATAGGCGAACCTGCCGTCAAAATCCAACAGCAAAAGTATGCTCGTCGTGTTTTCCAAAACCAGATTAAAATACTGAAGCTCCCTTTTTAGCGAGTCGTTTAGTATATTGCCTACCCTTTTTTGCGTAGCCGCGACCTGCCTCGCTCGTTCAAGGCCGGCCTCGGCAAGCTGAAGCTTACGTTTTAAGCCGCGATTTTCTTTAAGAAGCTCCTGCAAAGAAGGCAAAGCGTCTACAGTGTTTGCTGCGCTTATCATTCCAATACCAACTGTTTCCGGCCTATACAGCCTATTTCAAACGGCACATAACAGCCGTGTAATTGTGGTAAAAATTCTTAAGCTTTCCGGAGACGTCGGGCAGGGGGCATATTTCCCCGCCGCTGCACGCGAACAGATAGCTCAAGTCTCCCGTCGCGCCCGCAAACGCTTTGGCCTCGGCGGAGGAATTGGCTCCAAGGGCCAGATAACGACCTATGCAGGAATAACACAGCAAGGCGCCGTTTTTGTCCGCAAGGCTTTTAAGAGCGCCGCCTGTAGTGCGCAAAACGTCCTCTAAATCTATACTGCCTATCCCAAGCGTGGCTTGCTGCGGCATAGCGCCGCCGCACACAACGCTGCCGTCAGGCGTAAGAGCGAACACCGCGCGGGCAACCGGCTTCGTACCGTCCCTGTAGTCGACCATTAGCGGGACGATTCCCAGCCCGGAGGCGATCTCATCCTCTAGCAGCCCAATTTCCTCAAAGTATTCAAGCGCCGTCTTGCCGTTTACCCCTGTGAGGAGACTGCCCTCGGAGCCGGTGATGATCGCTTTTTGATTTCTTACCTTGCTCTCGTCGATAGACGCGATCTCAAACGCGATCTCGGCCGCGCCGAAGACGCCGCACAGGACAACGGCCTCGCGGTAGGCTTCGCCGTTGAATATTGTCTTTGCCGTGGAGTAATCGGTGTGATGGTCGACAGCGGTAGTCCCGAACAGAGGAGCTCCTCCCGAGGCTTCGTCTATCGCGTTTAGGAGCATATCCCCGCTGATCGTGTTTATAAGCGGAAAATATCCCAGCAAAAGATCCGGTTTTTCTCCGGCCGGCCCGGCCAACGGGTTAAAGCCCGAGCGGATTGCGTCCCCGTAATTTTCTGTGATCATGATCGCCGTCGCTTTAAAATCACAGTCGTCACTTGTCAAAACCGTAATGCCAAGCATAGCCTGGCCGACCTCGCCCGCGCAGGCGGAAATGCATGTCGTCGCGCCGATACAGTCGAAAGGCAGTGCGTCGCAGATCGCCTTAAGCGCGCCGGTATCCTCGAACTCCGAGAAACACGTTACAATCCCGATGGAATTCTTAAGTAATTCTGTCTCTAATTTCAGCGCTGTCGCAATCTCCGCCGCAGCGGACTCAGGGTCGTCAATTTCGTAAGTGGCGGCCGTGATGGATTTTATCATTCAATTTTCTCCTTTTTTCGAATGTTTGCGACACCGCGCCTGTGAAATCCAGTATATCACATAACGCCTAATATTTTCAATATTTAACGGCGTTATTTTGAAATTTTGGAACAACGTACCATTCGAGGCAAAAACCGCCGTTCCGAAGCGGTTTTTATCTATTCGGCCAATATGACGCTTTCGGCGGAGTATCCGGCTCCATTTTCCAGCAGGACTTTTATAATGCGCTCGTAGTTAGAAAGTATTATGTTCAAAAAGTTCCTTTGTGCCTTTGTGTAATCGGTATACCGCAATCTGATATCTGCATTAAGCGTGAATGACGAGACCGGCGGGGCGGCCTCGTCCGCGAACGAGTATATCCTCGCGAGCTCTTCAAGATGCTCGTGGCTAAGGTATCCTGTCCGCTTTATATAATTGTACATGCTCTCCCAGTGCCACGAATCCCCCTGGACCCTGCCCGGCATACTCAATGTGTTGGCCCAGCCCGATATCACCTTTGTCATCGCCTGTTCCGCGCTTCTCACCGGGTAGTGCGCCAGTACCAGGTCTTCCGCCAGCCCGGTCTCGTAAAACCCGCCGCCGGGTCTTGCCTGAAGCAGATGGTTCCCCTTGCAGATCCAATATCCCCCGTCCGTCAACAGCGTTGCTCCGACGACCAGCTTGTGGATCTTTGACTGTCTTATGTATTCCCCAAAGTAGGACGGCAAAAACACTCCGTTTTCCCGCTCCGCTGCCGACGGTAAAAAAACCGGCCAGTTAAGCCCGTAGGCCTTGTCGCCGTCTAATCCTTCAAGCCTTTCCCGCGTGGACCCTCCGTCAATCCGGCACAGGAATTCGTCGGCGTCCATGGGGATTATTAAATCCGCGCCATGGATCCCGGCCGCGGTCTTCGCGAGCCTGTTTGTCACCTCATCCTGATGAAAGCCGATCGTATCGGGATTATTGTACAAAAAAATATTCAACCCTTCCGCTATGAGCTTTTCCACAATCTCTTTTGTCTCATCAGCGCTGTCGTCGTTACAGAGCATCATGCCGTCGCAGGTTTCGAGCGCGTGCCTGCAAAAGGATTCTATGACGTCGCTTTCGTTTTTCACCATCGCGACCGCGAATATCCTTTTCATAGACCACCGGTCCTCTCTTGGCGCATCCGGCGCATATTATTCTTAAATACATCATATGCGGCCGCGCCGTAAATAACGCTATGAAAAGCTCCGCTAATCTGTTATACTGGAATAAATCACGAAAGCAACCGCAAAGGAGAAAGCCATGCGTGACAAAAAACCCCGGGAAGCTTGGAAGCGCAACGCCGGTTTTTATATCGCGGGGCAATTTTTATCCATGTTCGGCTCCATGCTGGTGTCACATTCGGTGACGTGGCATATCACGCTGGAACAACAGTCCGGCGGGCTTATCGCGCTGTTTACCTGCGCCGCCATGCTTCCGCTGGTGTTCGTCTCCCCTTTTGCGGGGGTGTGGGCCGACAGATACAACCGCAAGCATCTGGTGAATATCTCCGACGCCGCGATCGCGCTGGTCACACTTGCCGTCGCTCTGATATACAGCGCTGGCTTAAGGAGCGTCTGGTTGCTGTTCGCGACCGTGGTAGCCCGCAGCGTCGGCATGGGTATACAGCAGCCGGCGGCAGGCGCGCTGATACCGCAGATTGTCCCCGCCGAGCATCTAACGCGCTTTAACGGGATACAGAGCACGGCGCAGTCGCTGACGATGTTCGCGGCCCCGATGGCGGCGGCCGCGCTGCTTACATTTTTGCCGATAGAGCACATCTTTTATATAGACGTTGTTACCGCCGCGATCGGCATAGCGACTGTGTTTTTCTGCGTAAAGGTTGCGGGCGTCCCCAAAAAGGCTGACAGCGCAGAGGGTACCGGGGCTTATTATCGCGAAATGACAGAGGGCTTCCGCTTCGTGGTCGCACAGCCGTGGCTAAAGACGCTGTTTGTGGCCTCCGCGCTGTTTGGCATTCTCGCCTCACCCGCCGCCATGCTGACTCCGCTTCAGGTGACGCGCGCATTTGGAGCCGACGAATGGAGGCTGATGGCGATAGAGCTCGCCTTTTCGGTGGGCATGATGGCCGGCGGTATTTTAATTTCCGCGTGGGGCGGCTTTAAAAACAAAGCCCGCACAATGGTCCTCGCCTGGCTGCTGTTCGGCCTCGCCACGGTGATGTTTGGCGTAATACCGAATTTTTGGGTATACCTTGCCGTCATGATTCTCTGCGGATGCTCCATGCCCGTTTATAATACTCCCGCAATGACGCTCTTGCAGACGAAAATTCCGCCCGGGCTAATGGGCCGCGTGTTCAGCGTACTGATGGTTTTAAACGGGCTTTCCATGCCGTTGGGGATGGCCCTGTTCGGGCCTTTGGGCGACATTGTAAAAATCGAGTCGCTGCTTATTGTTTCCGGCTTAATGCTTATATCCGGCGGCCTTATAATCGCCGGACGCAGAGAACTGACACAGGCGGGCGAGCCGATTGCGCCGCCGCCCGAAACAAAGAATGAATTAAAAAAGAATGAATAAAAGGTTAAAAAAAGCCCCGACTATTGCCTTTTTAATAACGGTGCGTTATACTTAAAGTACCATAGTACATAATATAATGTCGATTTGATAGATTGCCCGCTTGCCGATTCGCGGCCAATAAAATGTCAGTATGAAATAAAGGGCTCACTTCTCTGTGGGCTCTTTCTTTAAATATTACTCCTGCATTGAATAGTAGCAATTTAGCAGAGTGCTAAATTGCAGGAGTAATATCGGCCATGTTTGGCGGTTGCCCTCCGCAGGGGGCGAGCCAAACGGCCGCTTAAATGTTTATTACTTTGGAAGTTAATCCTAATATTAACTTCCAAAGTAATAATAAATCACGACCAGACGTATTAGCGATAGAAAAACAGCTTATGGATGAAAAAATAAACGGAGAGAAAAACCAATGAAAAAAGCCTTCGCAATAATACTTGCCTTGACAATTATGCTCGCGTCCACCGTCGGCGCTTCAGCGCAGGCGGCCCAGCCCGTCACAAGCGTGACGGTGTCTTCCGGGTTATATGGCGGTAAGGACAACAGCCTGGTCTACACAGACCCGCGGCAGATAGCCCTGCTGCTCTCGTTTTTGCCAACCGGCGGCAAGCCCGCCGCCGTTAGCCCGACAGAAGCCCCGGGCGGCGGCGTGGCGGCAATAGTTTCGTTTACACGCAACGGCAAAGGCGAGGAGTGGGTATTTTACTCCGACCGTTACAGACGCACGGCTCCGACAATAATGCAGAACTGGAACGCCTCGACCGAAGCAGTTTACGACACCTTGCTGCAACTCAGCGGACTTGACGCTGAAACTCGCATATTTACCCGCAGTACCCAAGTCTACTACAAGGGCGAGAAAGTGACGGCGCTTTATTCGCTTGACGGCAAGGATTACAGCTACCAGCCCGTTACCGACCTTGCACGGATCGTACCCATGCTGGAAAAGCGGCCTCCCGACAATAGCCGCAACGCCGCCGAGCTTGGGTTTTTACTGTTCACCGAAAAAGGCAAATACACGTGGTCGTTATCGGACGACAGCGTATACGCCGTACTTCCGTTGGGAGAACCCGCCTCTCCCCAGCGTACAGCCTGGACGGGCGCCGTAAACAGCGCCACCGACCTCGCAACGCTTTCGGCTCTTTACAACGACGGCCTTTATGGCCGCCGCGCCCAATGGCTTACATACATGAGCGAAGAGAAAATAGAGGCTATTTACTTCAGCGCGTGGGGCGGGCGCAACTACACCAACAGCGGCAGTCTTGGGAACTTTGGCATTGGGGTAAACACGTCCGACAAAGAGAGCATACGCAGGATAGCCGCCTTTTTAAAGGGCCTGGACGTACCGGAGAACCCGCGCGTGACAAACCTCAACGGCATTGATTATGGCATGTCAACCGTGGCGGGCCTTTACGACTTGCGAATAAAATTTAATACCGGAGCCATATACCACATTTTTGGATATGACTCCGGGATGTCGATCGTATCGTCCGAATTAAATAAGATGATGCACTATGAGGTGAGCCAGCGGCAGATAAACGCACTGCGGGATTTTTTGGCAATGCTACCGGACACGCAGCTAACGCCGTTTAGCGCCAGCTAGTTTAAATTTTGTATATATGTTATTTTTGAAGATCGAAGCTAAATCTATATTTATGCGGGCGGGATGACCCCGCCCTACGGAACAACAGGGGTTTTCTTGCAGGGGCGGCGTTTTGCCGCCCGTTTTCGTGTTCGCCTGTTGTTACATAGTTTGTTTATTTACAGGTTCTCCTCGTCCATGTCGCCTATCCCCGCGCAGCTTTCCACCGGCAGCGATATGACTATTCCATGGGCCTCGGTCTTGACGCCGCACTCTTTGTTGATCGCTTGCATCATCTCTTTTTTCTGCTCGCCGCGCACTACTATAGCCACGATTTCCTTTTCCGCCTGTATCGAGATGCCGAAAAACTTGACCGCGTCCTCAACTCCTGAACGCCGGGCGTGTATGATTGTCCCCCCGCGCGCGCCCACCGTCTTGGCGGCGTCCATCGCAACGTCGCTGAAGCCTTTGTTCACCACCGCCACAACCAACTGCCAGCGTGCCTCTCTCGCGTTGTTTTCCGTTTCCGCTTCCATACCGTTAGCCCACCCTTCTTTGCTACTTTCCTGGTTAAATACGTGTGAAACCGCAGCGCACATCCCAGACACCGGCATTGTAAAAGCTATGCCGCGGCCGGGCCTTACAAACTCAAGGCGCTCCACCACCGAGTTCATTAGCTTGCGGATCCTGTTTGCCGGTTCTAGCACCAGGCACACGGTTTTTTCGGTACCCGAAAGCCCGAACGTCTTTAGGATGTCCGAGCTTGCCGTACCCAGCCCATTAGCCATGAAATGAAAATGCGCGCGCTTTTCCCGCAAAATGTCCTCTAGCTTTTTTACCCCGTCCCTGTCCATTATAACTGCTAAAAGCTTTGGCGCGGGGGGTCCGTTAATTTCCTGTTCAGACATTTTTTAGCCTCCTGCATCAAACTCGACGATCTCGTCCTCTTCTCCGTCAAAGATCTCCTCGGCCTCTTCGGCCCGCTGCATCCTGCTCTTGTATATTATGCCCATTAATTGTATTGCGATAAGCGGGGCCATGGCGACCATCGCCACAAGGCCGAATGCGTCTGTCATTATTTTTGCGGGGTCTACGCACGCGCCTATCGCGAAAGGCAGCAAAAACGTGGACGTCATGGGCCCGCTGACGACGCCGCCGGAGTCGAACGCGATACCCGTGAAAATCTTAGGCGTAAAGAACGTCAACGCAATAGCAACTATGTAGCCGGGAATAATAAAATAATATATAGAAATTCCGGTGAGCACACGCAACATAGAGATCGCGAGCGAGCACGAGACGCCGATCGAAAGATATCTCTGCACGGCCGCGCCCGGAATGGCACCAAGCGAAACCTCCTCCACCTGCTTTTTGAGCACATGCACCGCCGGCTCCGCCGCCACTATAAAATAACCGATTAGCGCGCCCAACGGTATGAGCAGCCACTTTTCAGCCGAACCGGAAATATCGGAACCCAATATCTGGCCCACGGGGATAAACCCGACGTTCACGCCCGTGAGGAACAGCACGAGGCCCGTAAAGGTGTAGACAAAGCCGACTATAATGCGCCAGAGCTGAAGCCTGTGGTAGCGGCGCGTGACTAGCTGATACAGAAACAACACCGCCAGGACCGGCCAAACCGCCGCCGTCACCTCAACGAAGTAATGCGGTATGCTTCGGGCGAATTCAAGCGTGGCGTCGCGTGAGGTCGCGATCTCGGGTATGACCGGCGGAATATACGACATGCCGTCCGGATTATAAAACATACCCAGAAAGATAACCGCCAAAATTGGGCCTATGCTGCACAGCGCCACAAGGCCGAAGCTGTCCTCTACGGATTCCCTGTCGCCGCGGATAGAGGCGAGGCCAAGGCCCATCGCCATGATGAAAGGTACGGTCACGGGTCCTGTCGTCACACCGCCCGAATCAAACGCCACCGCGATAAAATCCGCGGGTGTAAAAAAAGAAAGCGCAACCGTGACCGCGTAAAAGATTATAAGCATCCGCGTGAGGCTCACGCGGAAAATAATGCGCACGATGGCTAGCGTGAGAAATATCCCCACACCGAACGCGACAGTCAGCACAAGCACGAGGTTGGGGACCCCGGGAACAAGCTGGGCAAGGACCTGAAGGTCGGGCTCGGCCACGGTGACGATTGCGCCCATGAAAAAACTCACAAGTATAACAATGGCAAGCTTCTTTGTGCTTGTCATGCTGACGCCTATATCCCCACCCATCGGCACGAGCGCCATATCCGCGCCCATAGTAAAAAAGCCCATGCCAACTACAAGCAGCACAGCGCCAAAAATAAACAGCACAAACGTTCCCACAGGCATTGGCGACACAAAAACGCTAAGCAAAAATACGATAGCCGTGATCGGCAGAACGGACGAGAGGGCTTCCCGCGTGGTTTCAGAAAGCTTCTTTTTCGATTTTACCGCCCCCTTGCCGCAAATTTGCTGTCAAAATCACGATTATTTCAAAATTAATATATCACGCCGCAATTGGAATGTCAACGCGGTGGATACATTACTTCCGCATCCGGCTCCTGCCGGTTCTTCTACTGTTGTGTGCGGGAGTAATATTACAAATGACAACATATTTTGCTTATTTAAATTGCACATTGATAAAATCTTAAAAAAAGGGGAATCTTCGCGTAAAACCGCTCTGCTCCGGCCGCCTTGCAATGAACCATCTACACTTTTTTTCATATGAATAACTGTACGGGTATGTCGAAATAACGAGGCGCATTGTTTCGGCCCCGTAATACAAAAATGGAAAGGATTCGTTATATGCAAAATTGTAATCCTTTTGAAGGCATTTGCTGTAAAAGCTGCGGATGCAACCCATGCCACTGTGAACGGCATACCGTACAGGTAGTTACCGGACAGGTAGTCCCCGGAGCCGGCGCACCGACGACGGCAGCCTTTGACCCCTACAAGGCCGCAAATTATCAGCCCGGGCAAATAATAATCGGGCCTGACGGCAATATGTATATGGTCATTAGAGGCAACCCGTCCGGCATGCCCGGAAGCTCCCCGGACTACAAGCCGCTCTCGGGCACTCCCGGACCTGCAGGGCCTATGGGGCCCATGGGACCTGCTGGGCCGGCTGGTTCAGTCGGTCCGCCCGGTTCGCCCGGTCAGCAAGGCCCTCCCGGTTCAGCAGGGCAGCAAGGCCCTCCCGGAGCGACTGGCGCGACCGGACCAATCGGCTCGTCAACCACAGCGACAGCCTTCGACCCAACAAAAACGTCTGGTTATCAGCCCGGACAAATGGTGATTGGCTCGGACGGTACCATTTACATGGTCTCCAAGACCAACCCGTCCGGTACGCCCGGCAGCTCACCCGATTATACGCCTATAGCGGGTCCGGGGCGTGGCGGACGCGATCTCGGCAGTTCGGTACCCACCTATAATCCCGTTGACGCCGCGACTTACCGTCCGGGCGATCTGGTCATCAATGACGGCAAGCTGTACCAGGTGATCAAGACCCCGCCAAGTGGAATACCCGGCACGTCGCCCGACTATATCAATCTCAGCAGTGCAGGACCCACAGGGCCAACAGGACCGGCGGGTAAGTCCGCCGCCACGACCTACGATCCAAATCAAACCTCGACCTATACCCCCGGGCAGATCGTAATCGGCCCGGACGAAAAGCCTTATGTGGTGAATACTTCGAATCCTACCGGCACGCCGGGAAGCTCGTCGTCCTATTCGCTTCTGACCGGAGCCACCGGCCCCACCGGAGCATTTATATTAGGAAAGTGACCTGCCTGTAAAAATGCAGTCACTATACCGCGTTTGCGTGGGTGTTAATCTGAATGTATTCCATAATTCGGTTGAGTTCGTTTGCGGCTTTCAGCACGACTCTGATATTCCCGTTCTCAAAAACCTTTATATGGTCTACCAGATCAATTAAGACATCCCTTGTCAGCGTGTCGATATTCTCGTATTTTCTGAAAGCGGCCAAAAAGGGATTTTCGGCGTCGATGCCGTTTTCAAGCTCTTCCTGTTCCCCACGGAGATTTCTGATGACCTCGCTGATAGCCGCCATTTGCCGCTCATAGTCCTCGCTCATGTTGCGGTAATCCTTGTGGGTGATTTCCCCGTCTTTCCAGTCCTGATACAAACCTTGCTTGTATCGTGTGATTCTGGAAAGCTCTTTTTCTTTTGCGGCGATTAGCTCAATGAGCCGAATAGACTGGCTTTTCTGTAACGGCGCGTTGTTGATTTGCGAAACCATTTCGGTAAGCTGTAGAGCTTCAAAAGCCGTTGTCTGAATCGCGTACAACACACCGTACTCAAGATGGTTGTGCCTAATGGTGTGCTTGGTACAGGCTGTTTTCGACTGGTCTTTATAAGTACGGCAGTAGTAGTAAACTTGATTGCCAACCTTACTTCGCGTCATCGCCTTGCCGCAATCAGCACAGCGCAGGAAACCGCTGAAAAGATATAGGCCGTTTTGCTGTGGTGCTGTGCGCGTGTCTCTCATTAAGTGTTCCTGTGCTTTTGTAAAGTCCGTGCGGCTGATTATTGGCTCGTGGGTATTTTCCACGATAAACCATTCATCCTCCGGCACAGTTTCTTGAACATGGATTTTGTAGCTTTTGACGCGATAGCGGCCCTGTACCATATCCCCGGTATAAATGCGATTTTTCAGGATGTTGCGCACCGTCATTGCGCACCAAAGGGGATTGCCGCTCTTAATGCTGGGGTTTTTGTATTTCATGCCTTTACTGTTCTTGTAGGCCGAGGGGCATAAAATACCGCTGTTGTTGAGCTTATGGACTATAGCGTTTTGGCTCATGCCCTCCAGAAACCACGCGAAAATGTTCTTGATATTTTCCGCCGCCTCCAGGTCGATGACAAGCGCGTTTTTGTCCTCGGGGTCTTTTAAGTAACCGTAGGCCGCGAATGAGCCGATATGCAATCCCTTTTCCCGCTTCTTGTCAAACGTGCGGCGAACGCTTTCGGAAGTGCCTTTCGCGTGTTCCTCGTTGAGAACGCCTTGCACGGGAACGGCGATGTTTTGCGCGTTAAGCGGGTCGCGGTATGTGTCAATGGGCTGTTGGTACAGCGAGATAAACCGCGTGTTGTTCCGGGGGAACCAGTCACCGAGATAGTAGCTCTGGTCGCCGTTGTTACGAAAGCTCCGGGCAAGGTTCTTGACGATGACACAGTTTATCTTGCCCTTTTTTATATCAGCCAGAAGCCGCTGGAAGTTTTCGCGCTCCTCGTCAGTTGTTCCGCTTACGCCGTCGTCAACGTATTCGCCCACAAAAACATATTGGTCGCCGTCGTCCTGTTCCTCAAGGAAATCTGTCAAAATCAGCCGTTGATTGGTTATGCTTTCGGATTCATCCCGGCCCCGTTTGTCCTCCCGCGACAAACGAATGTAAAACGCCACATTCCAAACCTTGCTTCTACTCACCAGTTTAACAATATTCTGGCGATTTGATACCCGTGACATGTGCCCTCCTTCCTATCACATTACATCTATATTGTATCACATTTATGCAATGCAATCAAGGATGCCTATGGCAATAAACCGCATTACAATCCGCTTTTCTTGCGTATCAGGAAGTTGGTAAACACCTCTTGAAAAGACGGCGCGTTATCGTCAAACGAAAGACTTATCCCCATATCCCCATAACGGAAACAAAAAGGATTTTTCAATGTCCGTAAGACATATTCTATTCTCTCTTTTCTGCCGAGGGAGTAATCAAACTTCAAAGTGGTTACGTCTACCAGCTTTGAGACATCCACCGTGTTCATGTCGACGGACAAATATTCGTCTATCATTTCGGGAGTAAGCAAATTTCATGCACCTCCTTGATGATTAAATCCTATGCTGTTCCTCGTTTGTCCTATGAGGGAATAATAAAATCCACTTCTGGCCAAGTTGGAACTGTTGACAAAGTTCCACAAAACCGCTGAAAAGTGGTATAATAGAGGCAAGGTGGTGGAATAAAAATGATGACAGAACGAAACGGGATACAGCTAAAAAAACATTGGGTAA